>ENA-OOYV01000318-OOYV01000318.1-human-gut-metagenome-genome-assembly--contig:-NODE-318-length-36065-cov-4.531325_pt1 | contig 36065 bp, 28 predicted proteins | sample MGYA00241704_ERZ501380 | MGnify/ENA primary metagenome ERZ501380 (study PRJEB25962, sample SAMEA2042984) | human gut metagenome | biome: human gut; feature: human-associated habitat; material: faeces...
AATTGAATTTAAGATTGAAGTCGTCATAGAATCTGTCCGATGGCACGGATGATTGTATCATAGGGAATCTCTCCTGGTCCATTTTGAACGCAGAGGTCATATGCTGGGCGCGTCTTACCATTGGGATTGGAATATCTCCAACAAAGACAGTTCCGTTTAGATTGTCGCTTTTATAGAGGGATGTAAGATATTCCTTTACCTGCTCGGGTGATGTCCAATCCTCATAAATTACATATGTTGCAAGCCCCTCTTTCTCCAAAAGAGCCTTGTATTTTTGAATATTCTCCTTACAATAATTATATGTGCCGTTATCAACTATCACCGCAAAAGAGTTCGCAGCTTTGATTCCGGGCTTCTCTACCGCCGCATTAAGGGTAAGGGCAGAGAGGAGGAGAATTAGTATTGTCGTTAGTGTTATATATGTTTTTCTCATACAATATAAAAGAAAGGGAGGGCGACAGATGCGACCCTGTCAACCTCCCCGGACTCTAAAGAACTGAATAATAAGTATAGTGGCAGATATTGCAATACATTGCCGGCCCGTACTTACTTGGTGTAAACAGGGCATAGCACATAAACTGTAACATTATTGTCATCTTTTTATTCAACTCTTCCATTTATTAACTTATTATTAACTAAAGTGCTTTTAAAATGCTATACCTACCGCAAAAGTCATTGCCCATCTGTCTGAGAATGTATCCTCCGAAGGCTTGCAATATTTAGCCTTTGCATCTACAAAGAGGTCTACCTTGGAGGTGATAGCTGTAGAGTAGTTTACAGCTGCGCCAACAGTGTAGTAGTTTGAGGTAAGATAAGCGTAATCCTTATTGAACCACTCCCTAATAAGAACACTGTTAGGCTCCGGCCCCCCAAATGCCCATTTGCCGCTTACATTTGAATTATATCCAAAATCCAAACCGGCGAGCAGGAACGAACTCTTGCATACTCTAAAGTTCTTTTTAGCAAAAACATTAAAATAAATATTCTCTGCCTTAAGAACGGTATTTGGAAGATAGTACTCGTCATCCTGCTTTGTATAGTCTGCAAAAGCGCCTGCATGCCAGTTGTAACCCTTCTCCTGCATTGGCGCAAAGAAATCGTAGTTGATTGCAGCCTTCTGCATGTGGTAGTTGCTCTTGATGAATTTGGCAAGGGTAACCCAGTTCTGGACATTCTCATCTCTGTCGTAAACTTGAACATACTCTATACCGTCTGAACTTTTATCATAATATGAAGCTGTAACCTTATGAGTATTATTGCCCTTGTATAACATTTGCAATTTACCCTCATAGAGGTTCTGCTTTACACTACCCATCTTCTCGGGCTTTGTAGTGGTCTGGTAAGCATTCTCTACAAGATATTTGTAGTTGGCCTCTGCCATAATCTCCACACCGCCCATATAAGCATACTGCAAACCGCCGCCAAAGCTATTGCCTTTATAGAAGAATATATTAATACCACCGATACCGCCAACCATTCCTGGCGTATAGTAACCAAGTCCTTTCATAATATAGATTGGTTGGTCTCTTTGTGAGTCAGAAAGATCTGGTTCAGTCCTCTCAAAGGAGTTTTTATAGTTAAAATTGGCACCTATAAAATGATTGCTCTCGCTACCAAGACGGAAGAGTACGCTTGGATTAACAAATATATGGTAGTAGTAATCTTCTGAACGGGGGTCATTCTGTTTTGCAGAGGTCTGTGCAATATAGTCTGCATTAAGCCCGAACGACATAAAGTTCCAAAGAACAGGAGATGATCCTTTAAAGTTAAGCAAGTAGCTCTGTTTCTTGATTTTACTGTAAACAGAATCTGCAACCATATATGGCATATCCCTTAAAGGGTTATAGAGCATAGTGTTGAACCTTGCATCATTTACAACGCTGTTTGAGTAATCGAAATTACCCCACAACTGGAAACCGTTTAAGTTATATGCACCGTTGGTGTTAAAATCTATTGTAGACTCCTTATCACCCTGCTGCTGGCGTTTGTAGTCCCCTTTATTGTAATTGTAGCCAACACTTACCTCATTGAAGTTTGTAAGCGGAGCAAAGGCAAAACCGGCACTGTTCTGCGAGTTATACCAAAGCGAACCGGCCTTAATATATTCGTTTGCGGTAACATTTTGAGCTCCTGCTGCAAATGGGAACAACAGTGCGGCCGCAACGATAACTGATTTTATATCTCTTTTCATATTAGAATTCATATTAAAGTTTATTAGTTACTAATTAGCCCATGTGTTCCATGCAGGGATCTTTGCTCCGTTACGTCTTGGAACAGGCATATCTGTAACCTCAAAATCCTCCGTACTGTTGTTAGTATCCTGATAGATTATTCTGCCATCCTTGAGAGTGCTCTTAATCTTTCTTGTAACACTCTTACCACAATACGTTGCACCAACTGTTGTTGCACCGGCATCCAAAACCGCAGGCATACGTTTAAGCTTCATCTTGCTTTCATCATTTACGAGTTCAACAGCGTCTACAACACAATCTATACTAATCTTGCATAGCTTCTGTGTACTGTTAATTGGAGATGTGTATTCATTTGGATCTATCTCATGGTCAGGGTAAAATATTGCATACGCTCCACCAAATACTGTTACTAACCATTGATATGCAGGAGAAGGCCAAAATGCCATCTTCATATTGATAGCAGGGTTATCCTTAATAATTGCCGTGCTCCTTACATAAGCCTCAAATTCAGCACTCAGCAGATTAACTGGGCTGTTAGGGTTAAGTCCTTCTCTTTGATGGTTATCCGCCATCTGTGCAATAATTACAGATTCACCGGGTTGTAAAGGATAGTTATGAGTTGATCCTTCCAAACTTTGAGGGACTCCGGGAATTTGCCAAACTGTTATGAAATAAAGGTAGTCATCAGGATTATCCCCGGGATAAGACGGAAGGCTGGCCGTTGCTACATTCGGGTTAATATTACCTATACAAAGGCCATCCAAATATTGTACAGAGTTACTGTTATTATAGAGTTCATAATACTGATCTCTAAAGTATGAACCTCCGGATGGGGTTTTAGAACCGCAGTAATACAACTCTTTTAATAGAATGTTACCCGATTTTGAAGCTGCTACATCTACATTCACCTTTTGGTTGTCAGCAAGTAACTGCGTGTTGGTTACATTACCATTAAAATTATATGTAAAATCTGCAGTTGCAACCTCAGACGATACGTTTATTGTATAGATTCCCGGAATCACATCATCCAATGTGATTGTACCGCTACCGTCACCTGTTTTGACAATCTCAATCTTGTCTGTAAAATTATTGAGCTTATAGGTGTAGCTTGTAGGTGCAGGTACCCCATCCGGTAGCTTAACGTTAACACTTATGGTTGTTTTAAGAGTCTGTATCTTCTCAACATCTTTTGCCTCATCCATCTCCGAGCATGAGAAGAGGAAGATGCTTGCCGCAACAAGTAGTATATATTTTTTCATACTCATATCTATTTAATATTAATTTTTAGATCAAATCCAAAAAATTGTGAAAGGCCTATCTCCCTATAGTAGCCGGGCTTCTGCTTTCTTTCATATAGCTGCCTGTGATTGAACAGGTTATTTACAAAGAAAGAGGCTGTTAGGAAGTTCCCAATCTCTTTTGAAAGCTGGAAATTGAATGTTACCCTTGGCTTATACGACTCAGCAATAAACCTACTATCCAGACGTTCATCAAACAGATAAGCAAACTCAGGATCATCCTTCTTTGATGGATCAAAATCGTAAATTTTACCATCCACTCTTGAGATATATTTCTCAAACATTGTATCATTGCCAAATTCATCCCAATTCTTCTGTTTCCAGATAACTTCTGCTGCTAATGTTAATACAAAGCCTATTTTTGGAATATTATGAGTTGCTCTAAATGTTGTGTTAATACGCTCATTAACTTCTGTCTTCATTCTCTTCTCATATACGCCAATGTTTCTCTCCAATTGGTTACCGTTTGCATTTGTGCTATATGTATAGTTATCAGACGTAGCCTCTGTTTTCATCCATGCCCCTGAAACATTGAATGAGGTTCTAATAGCATCTATTCTTCCAAAATTCAATTCATACTCCAATCCTTTATTGTTATATACACCAATATTCATAGGTTTGTAATATGACACGAAAATATTTGTCTGCTCATCAACCTCCAATTTAGGAGCAGCCCCCTCTACCCTCTCTGCAATCTTGTATGTGGTATAAGGGATAAGCTTCCAATCATTAATATCCCTTCCTAACCCATATCCGTTGCGAAGTCTCTCACTGTAACCTGTTAATGAGAGGGTAATCTTATTGGTAAAGTTAATATCCAAACCAACCTCTGCCTTATAGTTCTTTGCAACCTTAAGATCTTCGTTCTTTACATCAAAAACCCTTGTAGTGCCAATTAACAGTTGCTCAGACTTGTCATATCTCTCATCGCCAAGGTTGTTGAAGTTTATATAATCAAAGTATGCCTGCTGAGGATAAAGATACAGTGCTGTAGGGGCTTTAGAGGCAACACCGTAACCACCTCTAATGGTAAGCACTCTTGGAAATACCTCAAACGATGCATTTACACGTGGAGAGAATGATTGTTTACCATTTACATTATCATACCTTACACCAGCTGTAATATTCAAAGCTCTCTCTTTTTCCCCAAACTTCTGGGTAAAATGATTTTCCACGTATGCACCAATCTGATTGATGAAAGGGACATCTTTAAATGCTCTTGGTCTCCAAGCCGGGCCGCCATTAGCACTTACCCTCTGTGGTGGGGTTGCAAGGTCATATACAATACCTTTACCAAGGTTACCGTCTGTCTTGAAATCTGCACCAACTAAAATCTTGTTGTTACCACTATTCCACATCTTAACAAAGTTTGCATTTACCTTTGCAAAGGCATTAAGTTCCTTTCCGTAAATATCGTAATGAGAAAAATATTCGTATGGAAGGTAGGTTGCAAAATCTGCACTGTTTGTACCTTTTAGGTTGGTAATCTCATTCCCATTGATGTCATATACTTTTCCCCCCGGTGTATTTGATATTACAGCACCGTCTACCATAGCAGTAGAGTACGGAGCAAAGGCATTCCCAAGCAACTCTTCACTCCAAGATTTTCTATCTGTATAGCTGAAAGATGCACTATATTTAAATGTCTTAAGCCAACCGGCATTATCAAAGTTTACTGTTCCGTTTGTATTGAATCTGAATCCTACATCTCTGCCGGATGAAGCACTCTGATTACGTTTATCATCTGGGTTTTTATCTCTTGAGTCTTTACCTATCTGCAGATCCAATGAGGTATTTGTAGAGAGTTTACCAAAAGTCTGAGAGTACATGCCCTTTACGTTATATCTCTGATAATATTGGTATGTGTTCGTCTGTTCAGTGTTACTGTATGCATAGTTACCACTTATATGGAAAGCGCCACCTTTTTTGCCAACATTAAAACCTTTTGAAGCCGAAACTTCGTACAGCTTTGGATTGGTCTTGAATCTTACGCTAAGCGGCTCTTTACCGGCTTTTGAATTGATAATGACAGCACCGGATGTAAGGTCTCCATACTCCGCAGATGGAATACCTCTAATAACCTCCACGCTCTCTACATTATCCAAAGAAACCTTTCTAAGGTCTATACCTCCATTAATACTTGCAACTCCTGTTGGATCTGATGTTCCACCGCTTGCTGTAGATGACAGTCTCTGCAAATTCGCATTATTAGAAAGTGGAGAACCATCCATAATAATAGCTGTACCAAGACTATTCATGCCACCACCGGCCAAAGTTCTTATAGAGATAGTATTTGCACTGCTCAAACTTGGGTTTGAGATGGTTACACCCGGAAGCAACTGCATCACATCCTTAATTGTACTTGCCTGCAGGTGATCCATTGCCTGTCTGTTGATATTAGAGGCTGTCGAGCTGCCGGCCTGGCTCCTCTGAGCAGACACTACAATCTCCTCCAACCTAAAGTTGGCCTCTTTCATCTTAAACTCAAAATAGTAATCCTTTGCAGCAATTACATTTACTGTAGTGTCAATATCCTGCATCCCGACAAACTGTACCTTAATCTGTACTTTGCCCGGATGGACTTTGGCAAAACTGAAACTACCGTTCGCATCAGTGGAAACGTATGTCCCCTGAGGAAGGATTTGGACTGTTGCAAAGTTTATAGGTTGTTCCCCGCCGGACGCTTCGAGAACAACGCCCTCAATCTTTGCGTAATTGCCGTTTGAACCTCTCTGTGCAAACACAGCGACAGGCAGAAGTATCAAACCAAAAATAGTTAATAATAATTTTTGCATAACGCTTTAGGTTATATGGTTAATAAATGATTTGGGGTAATAAATTCTATTGTAATCTGTTAAGAGTCTTTAGAAGTTCTGCTTTAACGGCAGGATCCTTCTCTTCCGCATAAAACTCTTTACATCTCTCAATAATATTATCTTTTTTGTACGAATACCTGTACCATCCAAGTGTCTCGGCAACCAAGACCTTAATCTCGTTGTCTGCCTTAGAATCCTTAGACAACAGATAAAACAAGCCATCCAAGGCAGCAACCTTGCAACCGTTTCTTTCGCTTTTAACTATAAGCTTTATATCCTTCTTGCTTGTCTTGCTGTCCTTTAGCATCTCGTACTCTGCCCTGTTAGACGAGTCTCTTCTTAAAATATTGGATATCTGCCTTTTGTAGTCATCTTCATAAGGCCATCTGTATTGGTCGTTAGGTTCCCTCTGCTCATCGCTCGAATGTACATTGTTCATTGCAGCAACCACAGCCTTACTGTCCTGCGCCTCTATTGCTGTTCCCAACTGGAAGAATACTCTGGCCGATGTTACAGGATCCAAATATTTCTTAGCGAGAATTGGGACCAATGCAGGGCTGCCGTTCTTGCCTCCGGTTAACGTAGCCAATCTTTGTAGCAGCTCGTATGAATCTGTCATGCCAAGCTCCACAGCCTCCAAAAGAGAACCGTCTGCCCTCTCTTTAAGGCAATTGAATGCCATAAGCCTTACCACACAACTTGGATTGCTCCTCAGATAATCCAACAGCTCCTCGCTCTCTATGCCACCCATTCTGTGAAGCATCTTAAGCGATACGGCAACCAACTCTGCCGGTATATTCTTATGTGCCAAAATCAGTCTCCAAAACTCGGGGTTGTTTCTCTCCCTTGTCATTGCCTCATCGAGGAACGAAAATTCGTCGGGAAGAAAACTAAAGGTAGGATCTCCCATAAAATGAGACTCCAATGTGAGCTGTCCTTTGCCCCAGTTGCCCACGCAAACGCCGTAATTCAGCACTCCAAGCAGTTCGTTTGTCCAGGTATCCTGCAGTGTATTAACGCTGTTACCCTTTACAAGGATTGTGTTGCCGGGGGCAAAAAGGTGATGGCCGGCAATGTAATCCGACATGTGGAAAGAGCCGTTGTAGCAGGCATCCAACAATACTATTTTGCTTCCCGACACATACTCTTTCATATCCGGGATCATTAGATCCATGCTTGCAGAGTAAAGGCTGTCTTTGGTCTTCATCTCCTTGGTGAAGGCATCGTTGAGCCACTCTGCCGGAGCTCCGTACTATTTCATGAAACGCTCCTTGGTTGCAGTTGTATCTTTTGACCTGCGAAGTTTGCCGCGGAAAAAGTTCTTGGCCAGATTAATCCAGGACTTTGCGTCTGAAACGTATGGAGAACCGTTAAAGTACTGGGTATCCTCGCTACCGTGGTGATGCATTACAGCCAAGTCCAAGGTTGGATCTCCAAGAGCTGCAAGTACTCTGTGTTTTACAGATTTATCAAACGTAAAATCTATAAAGCTGAGATTGGCGCCTCTTCTTGTTGTAAGGAACGGGAACTGCTCTGTTAGGGCAATGCTCTCCTCTATACGCGCGTTGTAAGACTCCGAGTTATAGCCGTGCCCCGCAAAGTAGAGAACTCTGTTCATCCTCTTTTGGTTCTCCTTTGCTGCAACTGCCTTGTTAAGGAACTCTGTTATAAGCCGGTATTTTGTCTTGCCCTCTATTACAGGAGGTTTTATTCTGGCGGTATATATGTCACATACTATCTGCTGTGCCCCCTCGGGTGCAAGTGAATAGTAAAAGTATGATTTAATATCCTTGTCTTGCTTTATGAAATTAAATTTAAGGGTGAAGCAGTCGTAGAATCTGTCCGATGGTACGGATGATTCCTGCCAATTCTTACCCTGTTCCATCTTAAAGGCTGTTGTAAGATGCTGGGCATCTCTCACCATTGCAACAGGGATATCACCCACCAATACTGCGCCTTCCAAATTGCTGTTTTGATAAAGGTTGTAAAGGTAGTTTCTTATTGAATCGGGCTGTGCCCATCTGTCTACTACCAACAGACCCTCTCTTCTCACGCTTCCATCCTCTCTTGTTACCTTTATAGATTCTATATATTTGTCAACGGCATCTTTTGCATTGTTGTATGTGGCAGGATCTACCACAACTGCAACTAATGTATGCCATTTGTTGTCATTGTTTTTCTTTTTGTTTTTTGCCTCGGTAACGTTGGCGAACGTTACCGCAAGAAGGCAAATAACCGATATTGTTAACCTTATTATATTCATAAATCTGTGATTATTGTTGTATTTAAAATGAGTTGCAAAAGTATTGCAGGCTGTATTGCTATGCAATAGCTTCAAATAGGTAAATTACCAACCGAAGTAGCCATAATTAGGGATTTTTAGCCTCTTATGGCATACATAAGTCATTGGTTGAGCGTAATACCACCCTCCCGCCGCATTTATTTAGCATTGCAGCAGACAACAAAAAATCAAATGATAAATGTGCAGAGTGACGCCCGGCAATGTCGCCATCGTCGCTTTAGAGAATCATCGTCATAGATTTTATACCCGTTAGCGTCTGACTCTTCCAAAGATGAGTGTAGTTCCGGTACAACTATAGATGAAACCAACATATATAGGTGTGAAAGAATCATTTGTGTTCCGTTCTCATATTTATCATTATCCATCTGAAACAGAGTGTCACCGCAATGCCTAACCGGCTTGTATGTGCTTATACCCTGTTTTGCAAGCTCTTGCGCCACTTTATCCTCTGTGTGTTTTTTGCAGTTGTGATAATGATACGGAGAGAACGCCTCTACTATTGAAAAGGTGATATGGTAAGATTTGTTACAGCAGCAATGATGCACCTGAAACCCTGCAGCACCTATAATGTACTGTAGAATTATAACCGTAACCAATATTTTACCCATCAGCTTTTTCACTTGGCTCAATAGTATTTTGTTAAATCAGGTGAGAGCAAAGATAATAAAAGATTAATTTGTTTAGCAATATTGTTCTAATAAAAGTTGCAAACAATCTGCAGACATTCTCTATAACAATGACAAATTATAATGATTTTTATCATTAAGACTATGTTGTGTAATCATATACGCTATAAAACAGCAATTTATACACCTGCCCATTTGTTACATTTTTGTTTCAATCAATTTTGCAGATTTCTAACTTTTTTATTACATTCTCGTTTTCTGATGAGTACCTAAGACGCTATTATCTTTCTTATGTTGTTAAGACTATACAACGGTGACCGATAAATAAGATGTATTAGAATATTGTTTAACCTTAAATACACTATTATGAAAAATTTTAAAAGAATTGCATTCACTGCTATTATGCTATTGTCTGCATGTGTTGGTGTGATTGCAGCATATGAATCTGATTGTTTGCTTTGTAAAAGAATAAACAAAGAGCTTAGGTGCCCATTTTGCAGCGGTTATGATGTTATTCATGACCATGTATGTTCTGAACATCTACAGTGCATTTCTGCAGTTTGCGCAAGCTGTGGATACGGATGGGAGGAAGGTTATGATCCTTAATCAATGACCTTTCATATCTGGAAATTCTGAAGAACAGAAATATTTCACACACGTAATCTGCCAGTTCATACATCTTGTCCTTACTAATCTTCTGTCCTTGAGATTTCAAGTCATTATAGGTACTGTTGACAGAGGTTGGCTTTGACATGTTTGCCATGAACCGTTTTATGAAATAACGCACCGCTTCGTAATTAGTGATCTTATAGTGCTCTATTAAGTCGCGGAAAAGCATGGTATTGAAATCTCCTTGCAATAGCTCTTAAATACCCTTAATATGAACAACTCCCGGTTATCAACCAGTTGTATCTCGTCAAAAAACATATACACATCCTTCATAGGAACAGATGGCGACAAAATTTAATTCCAAGTTCACAAAAATAATTAGTAAATTTGCGCGTCATATATCTGAATGTTTATGCAAGCTGAAAAGAGAGACTATTACATATACAACACAATGAGCAGAACCAAGGAGCTGTTCAAACCTGTTGTACCTGGCATGGTAGGATTGTATGTATGCGGCCCTACCGTTTACGGAGATGCACATTTGGGCCATGCAAGGCCGGCCATAACCTTTGATGTCTTAACAAGATACTTTAGATATATGGGATACAAGGTGCGCTACGTAAGAAACATTACAGACGTGGGGCACTTGGAGCACGACTCAGATGACGGAGAGGATAAGATAGCAAAGAAGGCAAAGATGGAACAACTTGAGCCTATGGAGGTAGCACAGGAGTGTACCATAAAGTTCCACAAGGCTATGGAAAAGCTCAACACCCTCCCCCCAAGCATAGAGCCACACGCTTCAGGGCATATAATAGAACAGATTCAGCTTATCCAACAGATATTGGATCACGGCTTTGCGTATATAAGCAACGGCTCCGTCTATTTTGACGTTGCAGCCTACAACAAGAAATTCCATTATGGGGTTTTGTCGGGAAGAAACTTAGACGACATTCTTACAAACACCCGCGAATTGGATGGTTCTGGCGACAAGCACAGCTCTGTAGATTTTGCGCTGTGGAAAAAGGCTTCTCCGGAACATATCATGCGCTGGCCATCCCCTTGGAGCGACGGCTTTCCGGGTTGGCATCTTGAGTGTTCTGCAATGAGCGCCAAATACTTGGGCGATGAATTTGATATTCACGGAGGAGGAATGGATCTGTTGTTTCCGCATCACGAGTGTGAATTGGCACAAAACTGTGCATCGCGCGGCAAGGGTGGCGTTCACTACTGGATGCACAACAATATGATTACCATAAACGGCCAAAAGATGGGCAAGAGCCTTGGCAATTTCATCACCTTGGATGAGCTGTTCAACGGCACACACAAGTTGCTACAGCAACCTTACAGCCCTATGACGGTTAGGTTCTTTATACTTCAGGCGCACTACAGAAGCACGTTGGATTTTAGCAACGAGGCTTTGCAGGCAGCGGAGAAGGGACTTAAGAGGATAATGCAGGCTTCAAAAGATGTGGAAAAACTTGCTGTTTCCAATATGCTTCCTTGTGATAAATCAAAGGTTACAGATGAGCTTGTGCAGCTGAAGGATAAGGTGTTCGAGGCTTTGTCTGACGACCTTAACACTCCAATTGCTCTCTCACATCTGTTTGACGCAGTGAGGATTGTAAACTCCGTTAAGGACGGCTCGGTTACAATAACAGAGGCAGACAAGAGTGTACTGCGCACGCTGTTGATAGATGTAGTGGAGAACATTTTAGGATTGAAAAGCGAATTTGCCGGTGAACAAAACAGAGACAGTGCTGTTATTGAGAAGTTAATGGAGATGATTCTTGCGGAGAGAGCGCAGGCTAAGGCAGATAAAGACTGGGCGAAATCAGACAAGATAAGAGATGAGCTGACCGAAGCCGGGGTAAAGATAAAGGATACCAAAAATGGCGTAGAGTGGTCTATTTAATTAACGCTAAAGCCAAAGTCAAAGCTAAAGCATAGATATATAAGGGGATTATGATTAAGACAGATATAATATACTACAGGGTAAAAAGGCGGTGCAAAGAGTTGCTGCTAGACAACTTTGTGCTTGCCATGTGTTGCCTGCTGCTGTCTGTTTTCTGTCTTGTCTCCGAAACAAAAGATGATAACAACCCATATCATATACTTAAACATCAAACTGCAGAGGTTGTAAATAACGGTATTGAAGATACAGTGTGTAATGCGCCTATGGCTAGAGAGGAGCTTACACAGTGTTCAAAATCCATTATGGACTGTTTTGAGATCCCTACTGCCATAACAGTAAATTCATCTGCCCTCTCAAATGTTCAGTATAGAGGTTACAGAGGAGTAACAGGTCTCTGTCAATCTGCCATTACATATCTCAAAGAGAGCAGATCAAGCGGAAGATCCGTGAAGGTGGTGGTAGAACTACCTAAGGTGGCGTATGTGTATATGACAGAGAATCTAAGAATTTAGCAGATCTAATGGGCCTTCCAAGTCCATACAATATCAATTGTCCTAAGGAGATTATGAGACGCTAAGGCTAGGGGGTCTTGTAAAGTTTCCCGAAGGACAGAAATTCATACATTAAAGAGAGTACGATTATGCACTAAGGCGGCGCTTGACTCGTCTTATGCGGGCATGTTAGTCTATCTTATTGCCGGCAAGTGTGTTTTGTTGTTTTGTTTTCAATCATTACAGGATTGTTCTTGCGGCAAAGAATTGTGTTAAGTTTTGTTCTCTTGCTAACAAAGCGCTGCCTGTGCATAGTTTGACTACATTCATGTATGACATACAACTTCAGTTAAGTAAGCGTTAAAAAATAAGTTGGTAAAGATTTAGCAGTATTTTTGAGAAAAGAAATATAGACCGAAAAGACAATTAAAGATTACCAAGTTATTTTTTTAAGATTACTAAAGATGTTTAGCTTTTTGCTTGAGCTATTTTAAACATCTTACCAGATTTACAAAACTTAATGAATTTATTTTATGGAGAATTATGGTAATGTTGATGCTAAAATATTGGCAGATGGAAACGTGAAACAGGAAAGGCAAAATCCTGTTGTTTATGTAATAATTTTATTGGCCGGTATTGTTTTTGGCTTTTTATCAATAAAGATATTAGGTAATGGCAGCCTTGCATATGGAATTGTTTTTGTTTGCGCCATACTTGTTATTATAGGTCTCAAAGGGATATTTATTCCCAAAAGAATACTTAAATACGCAAAGACAGGCGAAGTATTAAAGAAAAAAGAGCTGTTCTTTAATATAGATCAAAAAGGCAACGTCTGCGATTGTATAAAGAACGGCAACGTGGATGAATTATTTGCAATTCAACAAGGAGATACGGGTAGAATTAAAGTGACACTCTACTCTACGCCAAGCCACAACTACTCTGTAATGCAGATTTTTGAATATATACCTTACGAATATGTCTCAATCTCGGAAGTACAGACAGTTGAACAATAAAAAGCAATAATTGACATACTTATATATTTTATTGCGACAGGCTATACGCAATAAAATCAAATATATGAGGTTCAACAGCATGGCATCATTAAGGCCGGAATGAGAGTTTATGCTGTTGAATCTTTTTTGTATCTTTGCCGCGATAAAAAGACATTGAATTAATTTAATATAAGGATTTATGATTTATTCACATGAAGTACAACAGATGTGCGTTGTAAAGAAGGGACCCAACCATGGTCCTGCACCTATTCCGGAGGAGGGAAAATGGGTAAAGAGTAAAGAGATTACAGATATTTCGGGTCTTACTCACGGTGTTGGCTGGTGCGCACCTCAGCAGGGAGCATGCAAACTAACCCTGAATGTAAAGAACGGTGTTATTGAGGAGGCTTTGATAGAGACCATCGGCTGCTCAGGAATGACACATTCGGCAGCAATGGCCGCAGAGATCCTAACAGGCAAAACAATACTTGAAGCCTTAAATACAGATTTGGTTTGTGATGCAATCAATACAGCCATGAGAGAGCTGTTCCTTCAGATAGTTTACGGACGTACCCAGTCTGCATTCTCAGAGGGAGGGCTCGCAGTTGGCGCAAGCTTGGAAGACCTTGGCAAAGGTCTTAGGAGCCAGGTTGGAACAATGTTCTCAACAAAGGAGAAAGGTCCAAGATACCTTGAGATGGCAGAGGGATATTGCAACAGAGTAGCTTTAGACAAGAACGGAGAGATCTGCGGATATGAGTTTGTTCACCTTGGCAAATTCATGGATGAGATAAAGAAAGGCACAGATGCAAACGAGGCTCTTAAGAAGGTAACCGGAACATACGGCAGATTTACAGAAGAGCAGGGTGCCGTTAAATATATTGATCCACGTAAAGAATAAGGAGACAGACTTATGATAAGAGAAGTACAATTTGAGAGTCAGGACAGAAGAATAGAGAAGATCAATAGCGTTCTGAACAAATACGGCATAAAGAATCTTGAAGAGGCAAACGAAATATGTGACAAATTAGGTTTGGATCCCTACAAAACATGCGAGGAGACACAGCCTATCTGCTTTGAGAATGCAAAGTGGGCATACGTTGCAGGTGCAGCAATTGCAATAAAGAAAAACTGCACTAACGCAGCCGATGCTGCAGAGGCAATTGGAGAGGGTTTGCAGTCTTTCTGTATTCCGGGGTCTGTTGCAGATGACAGAAAAGTTGGTCTTGGACACGGAAATCTTGCTGCAAGACTTCTTAGAGAGGAGACCAAGTGCTTTGCATTCCTTGCAGGTCACGAGTCCTTTGCAGCTGCAGAAGGTGCAATAAAGATTGCTGCCAAAGCAGACAAGGTAAGAAAAGAACCTTTAAGATGTATCCTTAACGGTCTTGGAAAGGATGCTGCGCAGATTATATCCCGCATAAACGGATTTACATACGTACAGACCCAGTTTGACTATTACACAAGCGAGCTTAAGATTGTTAGAGAGATAGCATATTCAGACGGCCCTCGTGCAAAAGTCAGATGCTACGGAGCAGACGATGTTCGCGAGGGCGTTGCAATCATGCACCACGAGGGTGTTGATGTATCTATTACAGGTAACTCAACCAACCCTACCCGTTTCCAGCACCCTGTTGCAGGCACCTATAAGAAGGAGTGCATTGAGCAGGGCAAGAAATATTTCTCAGTTGCATCGGGCGGTGGTACAGGACGTACACTTCACCCTGATAATATGGCTGCAGGTCCTGCATCATACGGTATGACAGACACAATGGGACGTATGCATTCAGATGCTCAGTTTGCAGGTTCATCATCTGTTCCCGCTCACGTAGAGATGATGGGCTTCCTTGGAATAGGAAATAACCCTATGGTTGGCGCTACAGTCGCAGTTGCCGTTGATGTTGCAACTGCACTTAGCAAATAGATAGAAGGCACTAAACCTTTATTTTAGTTTTCATTGTGCGGAGGCCGGTTGAAAGTAATTTCCAACCGGCCTCCTTTTACCTAAAAATGTAGCTGCCTGCTACTCTCTAATCGCCTTAATTCCCGGCAACTCCTTTCCCTCTAAATACTCTAACATTGCACCGCCGCCGGTAGAAACATAACTTACCTTATCTGCATAGCCCATCTGATTAACAGCCGCAACAGAATCGCCTCCGCCAACAAGAGTAAACGCCCCGTTCTCCTTTGTAGCCTTTGCAAGAAGCTCTGCAATACGTCTTGTACCCACAGCAAACTTAGGGATCTCAAATACTCCAACAGGACCATTCCAAAGAATTGTCTTAGAAGACATTATTACCTTCTCCCAAACCTCAAGAGTTGGTTCTGCAGCATCAACACCCTCCCAGCCGTCCGGGATCTCAAAGTTGTGTACCACCCGAGTATTGGCATCCTCGGCAAATTTGTCAGCGATAACAACCTCCTTAGAGAAATACAACTTAACGCCCTTTGCCTCCGCCTTTTTGATTATCTCCAAGGCTAACTCCAACTGGTCATTCTCGCAAAGAGAATTGCCAATCTTGCCACCCTGTGCCTTAACAAAGGTAAACACCATTCCGCCGCCAATAATCATATTGTCAACAACATCAAACAACTTCTCTATAATAGCTATTTTTGTTGAGACTTTAGCACCACCTATTATTGCAGTTACAGGATGCTCTGCCCCCTTTAGCACCTTGTCTATAGCCTTAATCTCCCCCTCCATAATGTATCCAAACATCTTGTCATTAGGGAAATACTTTGCAATAAGGGCAGTTGATGCATGCGCCCTATGAGCCGTACCAAACGCATCATTTATATAACAATCTGCATAAGAGGCCAATTTCTTAACAAACTCCTTCTGTTTCTCCTTAACCTCCGCCTTTGCAGCAGCCTTCTCCTCATCTGTAGCAGTATCAGCGAGCCTTGGCTTGCCCTCCTCCTCTGCATAGAATCTTAAGTTTTCCAAAAGAAGCACCTCGCCAGGTTTAAGGTTCTTTGCCTGCTCATCTGCCTTCATACAATCTGGCGCAAACATAACCTTAACACCAAGAAGCTCCTCAATCCTTCCAATAATATGTTTCAACGAGAACTTGTCGGCAGGGCCTTTTGGACGCCCAAGATGAGACATAAGAATTAAAGATCCTCCTCCCGACAAAACTTTTTTAAGGGTAGGTATGGCAGCCCTTATACGAGTGTCATCTGTAATGTGAAAGTTTTCATCCAAGGGAACATTAAAATCAACTCTGACGATTGCTCTTTTCCCTCTAAAATCATAAGTATCAATACTCTGTTGCATACCTTAAATATTTAGTTTCTATAATCAGTTGCAAAAGTAACAATTATTATCAAGAGGAAGTTTATAATTCTCATCTAAATTCTCATAAACCACCCATTATATACGAGCAATGAGTATTGTTGCTTTTTTGTTGCATATTTGCTGGTACACTGGTACACCATTTTCATTCATTTTATGTGTGTAATCTTGTTGTTTTTCGTTCATTTTATGTGTATATTTACAGTGTATTTCATTCATTAAATGTGAATAAATAGTTTAATTATGGATAGATATGCTATAAATGAACTGGTTAGGTGGAAAAATGCCCGTAGACGCAAGCCACTTATAATAGAAGGAGCAAGGCAGGTTGGAAAGACTTGGCTCGTCAAGGACTTTGCCTGTAAGCACTATGATAATATTGCGTATATAAATTTTGAGGAGCAAATATATTTACGCAACCTATTTGAAACGGACTTTGATGTGACAAGGATAATTTCTGCCATAGGAGCTGCCGCCCATCAGAACTGCATGCCTGGCAAGACGCTGATTTTTCTTGATGAAATTCAAGAGGCTCCGAATGGCGCTACTGCATTGAAGTATTTTTATGAAAATGCTTCTGATTATCATATCATTGCTGCCGGCTCTCTCTTAGGACTGGAACTGCACAGGCAGGCCTCTTTCCCTGTGGGAAAGGTACAGTTCATGACACTTCACCCCATGAGTTTTCTTGAGTTTCTTGATGCAGTCGGGGAACAGGCATTAGCTGGATTTATCGCAAAGCGTGATTGGGAGAACATCAGGCTTTTCGGACCTAAACTGAAAGACCTGCTCAAACATTATTATTATGTCGGGGGGATGCCGGAAGCAGTTCTGGCATTCAGCGAGACACATGACTGGCTTGAAGTCAGGGATATTCAGAATGAAATACTTGAAAGCTATGACAGGGATTTTTCAAAGCATGCCCCAGAAGAAATTGTCCCGCGTATAAGACAGCTATGGAATTCTTTGCCAGCTCAACTCAGTAAGGAGAACCGTAAATTTCTTTATGGGGTTGTCAGAGAAGGTGCCCGGGCACGAGAATACGAAATCGCCCTTCAGTGGCTTTTCTACGGTGGTCTGATTCATCGTGTCAATAATGTGTCCGCACCCCGCCTGCCATTAAAGAGCTACGAGGACAAATCTTCTTTTAAGATTTTTGCCGTGGATATAGGTTTACTGGGAGCCATGTGCGGGCTAGACTCGGATACTATAGTCAGAGGTAACAATATTTTCACAGAATTCAAAGGAGCGTTGACGGAGCAATATGTCTTGCAGCAGCTTAAATTGAAACATGAACCATTCTACTGGTCTAAACCGAATGCCCGTCAGGAAATAGACTTTTTAATACAGACTAACGGAGGTATAATCCCGATTGAAGTAAAGGCGGAAGAAAATTTCAAGGCTAAAAGCCTCAAACAGTTTGTTTTGGACAATCATCCAGATACGGCATATCGGACTTCCATGTCCGATTACAGGCAAGAAGAATGGATGACTAATATGCCATTATATTGTGTTCCTGTTATATAGTCGAATATCTTTTAGAAAAGAACATTTAATTACCTTTATGTAATATGGAGAGTCATAATATATTAGAATATGGCGAATTCATAAGTTCTGTACGACAGAACCGGGATTCTAAATTCGGTTTCTTACTTGGAGCTGGAACCTCATTGTCTTCAGGCGTACAATCTGCCTCAGATTGCATCTGGGATTGGAAAAGAGAAATATACTGCCGATATAATGAAAGCCACCGTATAAATTTCCCGGATGCGCGTTCCAAATTTGCGAAAACACAAATTCAAAAATGGTTGGATGCGCAAGGAGGTTATCCTGCATTGGGAGCAGAAGATGAGTATGTCTTTTATGCAGAAAAAGCCCATCCAATCGCTTCAGACAGGGTGCGTTATTTTAATAGTTTAATTCACGACAAAGTACCCTATGTAGGTTATCGGTTATTATGTCTATTGATATAATGCTATGTGAGAAAATATGGCGGTTGTCTTTAGCTATATATGTTAAATCTTTACGGACTCCATGGACATTGGCATCTTTAGATGAGAACACTGCTTATGCAGGTATTGGATACAGCATATTATCTAAAGTGGATGATGAGCGACATGTAGTAATGGGATGTAGTCATATTTATAATCGTTTTGGGGAAGGTCTAAAATACAAATTGCAAAAAGTCAATAATCCTATTTTTGACAGAAAGAATAACCCTTACATGTCTTATGAAGAAGCTTATAAATTCGGCACGATGATTCAAAATTTATTCCTTGAATCCATGGACAAACTTCCAGGTAGGGTTGTAATTCATAAAAGAACACACTTTAGAAATGACGAAATTAATGGAATAAAGGATTCATTGAAAGCCGCTGGTATAGAAACTGTGGAATTATTAACCATTGAATTTGAAAGCGAACGGAAAGAGTTACCGTATGATATAAACCGCTATGGAATGGGCATTCATAATTACCCTATCAAACGTGGAGCATATATCGTAATATCTGATAATACTTTTTTGCTGTGGACCCATGGAATTGTGCCATCTATAAGAAGTGAGAGTCTGTCGTACTATCCCAGTGGAATTGGAATACCTGCTCCGCTAAAAATAACCCGATATTCAGGCAGTAGTACAGTGCAAACAATTGCTACTGAAATATTTGGATTCACTAAGATGAATTGGAATTCATTTAATTTATATACTAAATTGCCGGCAACTATCGATACATCCAATACATTGGCACAAGTGAGCCACTTGTTGCGTCATAAATCTGAACAGACATTTGATTATCGGCTGTTCATTTAAAATAATGAAATCAATGAAAAGAACATATTGAAAACGGATAGGAAGAAACGTGCGCCAGCCATGACTGTTTCTTGGAGGTGAGGGAGTTTGCCGTCTGGAAAAAAGAAATGCCGACGGGCTGTCATTTTTTAGCCGGGCTGTTATCACCCATCGCATTCCACCGTTCCATCAGTCAATCCATGTCTTCAGAGATTTTATCATCGGTCACTTTTGCATAGCCTTGCGTGGTCCTGATGTTCGTGTGCCCCATCATCTTGCTGATGCTCTCAATTGGCACACCTGCCGAAAGCGTCAAGGTTCCAAACGAATGCCTGCTCGCGTGGTAGCTGAGATTCTCTTTCACACCTGCCAATATCCCTATCTCGTGGATGCAGTACCAAAGCCTGTTCCGGTTGGGAAGAGGGAATACCGGTCTGCCGTCATCGGTTGTATTGTACAGCGACAAAATTTGTTCGGCTACGGGGTGTAACGGTATAAAGGACTCTACATCGGTTTTCTTCCTGTTGATACGGATGAAGCGTCTTCCGTCCGTTTTAACCTTACTACGGTTAATATAGTATAGAATTGAAAATGTACTTCGCATGATTGAATCGTTTTTAAGGGTTAGAGAACAAGTTTCAGATCCTACAATCTCTGTAGTTAACAACGAGCTCACGGTAACTTTATGTGGAAGAGGACAGATTTTGGTAACGCTCTTACTCAAGAGACCGTTCCTGCAAAAGTTAAAGTTACATTTGAGACTAACTTTGCTAAGGTAACCGGCGAGTATAACATAACAGTTAAACCTTAGGTTACAGCTGGTGAATAATCAGTGAAACAGTAACATAAAAAGTTAAAGGCCGGGGAAATCCTCAGCCTTTTTCATTTATAGCACATTAAAAGCAGAAGCTCTGCAATTAGATTATTTATAGTTATAATGCAAACTACACCCATGCATAATTTACAAACAAGTTTGCTATTCCATTTCTGTTTGCAGCCCTTTTAGCGATCTGCAATAAACGGCTCTATTAACGTTTATATATTGTGCTGCGGCAAATTAGATATACCCCTAAAAGAATAAACGGAATACTCAGCCACTGTCCCATATCAAGAGTCATTGTATCCTCAAACTTCACCTGGCTCTCCTTAACAAACTCTATTAGGAAACGGCTGAGAAAGATCCCAATGAAAAAGATTCCAAGTAGCAGTCCATCCTTTATCTTTGTCAGATATTTTTTGTATATAAACAGCAGAACCAAGCCCGTAACAAGGTAGCACAAAGCCTCATACAACTGTGTAGGATGCTTGGCGACAGTCTCACCGCTCCTTAAAAAGACAACACCCCACGGAAGATTGGTTGCATGCCCGTAAATCTCCGAGTTCATAAAGTTTCCCAACCTTATAAGACAGGCAACAAAAGCAGTCGCTATTGCAACCCTGTCTAACAACCAAAGGTAACCAAAACCATACTTCTTGCCATAATGCTTCGCAAACCAATAAAGTCCTATTATTATGGCAATTGTGCCGCCATGACTCGCCAATCCGCCATGCCATACTTTAAGAATCTCAGAAGGATTCGCCAAATAGTAGCCGGGTTCATAAAAAAGGCAATGCCCCAATCTCGCCCCCACTATAGTACATCCAATAAGCAGATACAGAAGAGGATCCAACAACTTTACCGGTTTACCCTCCCTTTTGAAAAACCAAACAAACATCCTGTAACCCAAGATAAATCCAAACACAAACATAAGGCTGTAATACCTCAGCTGGTAAGACCCGATTCTAAAAATCACAGGATCAACATCGAAATTAAAACTAAGAATATCTGTCATATAAACAATCCGTTAATTTACAATTATCTTCTGAGTCTTGAATAAACACTTAAAGGGATCGCCTTCCCAAAGTTGTCGCAGAGCACCAATTCTCCAAATGACAACGATGTCTTTACTCCGCTTCCCGACAAAAATTCCCTCTCTCCTGTCTGTATACCGCCGTTTGCAAAGAACGAAGCGGTACCTGCCTTTCCTGTAAGCCCCAAAGCAGTCCTCACGGCAGTATCACCCAATAAGGCAGAATATCCGTTAGAGTAGAGATTAAGAACCATAAAGGCATCTTTAGGGGTTAGGATTTTGCCTACATTGCATAAAAGCTCGTAAAGTAGCTCATCTAATTTCCACTTCTCCCCATCCGGACCATGCCCGTATGCAGGCGGATCTAAAATGATGCCGTTATATAGGTTCCCCCTCTTTGCCTCGCGTTTGACAAACCTCAATGCATCCTCTACAACCCATCTTATATTATTAAGTCCGCTACATTCCATATTTCCTTTAGCCCAAGTTACAACCTGCCTTACAGAATCCAAATGAGTGGTGTCTGCTCCGGCCGCCTTTGCCGCCAAAGAAGCAGCTCCGGTATAGGCAAAAAGGTTAATCACTTTTGGCACAGTCCCCACTTTACTAACCAAATCTTTTGTGCAGCTATAAATGAAATTCCAGTTTGGAGCCTGCTCAGGAAACACACCAACGTGCTTGAATGAGGTAAGTCCAAGACGTAATTTAAAATCCAATCCTTTAAGAGCAGGTTGAGGCTGGTTGTATCTAATATACCACTGTTCCGGCATCCTCTTTAGCATCTTCCATGTACCGCTGTCCTCCTTTCCGGATTTACCGAACCCGGCACCCGTAATAAAACGGGTGTGAGCAAGTTTCTCCCACTCTTTATCCGATAGGCTTTTATTCCACAAAGCCTTAGGCTCAGGCCTCCACAATATATAATTTCCAAAGCGTTCCAATTTTTCAAAATTACCGGAATCTATAAGTTCGTAATCTCGCCAATTTTGAGGTCTCTCCAATAACATTGTTTATGATAGCTTTTTAATAATAAAACTCAAAGATAGGGGTTTTAATGTCAATAGACAAAGACAACTTATAGTAAATAGCTTTGGCTTTAGCGTTAGCATTGGCTGTCAAAATTAAATTAGCCAAAGCCAGGGCTAAAGTTGATAAACTTACTTTAAACTCTAAACTATACACTGTAAACTAATTTAGCATTGGCAATTTCTAGGGTAAAGAATGTATAGAGAGTAGAAAGAGTAGAGAGGGTAGAGAGCTAACAGTTATTGGTAAAGGAAAGAGAAATAAAAAAAAGAGAGGGCAACCCTTCTGGATTGTCCTCTCAAATATCTAATAGTATTAATTACTATTCGGGTTTAACTGTAATGTTAGACTTAACAATTGAAGCCTCAGAGAATGAAGTCTTGAATGTGTAAGTAACATAAGCAGCTGCTGCCTTCGGTAACATAATTTTTGGATTCTGGCTCTTGCCGTTAACCAAAAGCTCGTTGTTAACTACAGAAAGAGTAGGGTCTGCCGCATCAACAGTGATAGTACCAACTTTCTCTCCGTTTACATAGATCTAATTGCCATTCTTAACCTCGATGCTGTATTTTACATAATCTCTTGCATCGTAAGAAATAGCAGAACCGGTCGATGGAGTGATTGTAAGGACACCCTTATCACTCATCGTAATCGACTTAACATAAGTCAGATTCTTTACTGCCTCCTCTAAGCTTTTTATGCTATCTTCCAGATTCTTGATGTCATCATCGTAATCTTTCTGACAAGAAAATACAGTTGAGAGCACCATGACAATAGCCATAGTACTCATCAAAATTTATTTGATTTGAAACTTTGTTTTCACTAATCTTTACACAGTCATTATCTCTTTCTCTTTAGCCGCTATTATCTCGTCTACCTTTTTATTAAAGGTATCTGTCTCTTTTTGTATTACAGTCTCTGCATCTTTACACACATCCTCGGGCAATCCCTCTTTTTGGAATTTCTTGTGGGCATCCACAACCTCTCGTCTTGCAGTTCTTATGCTCATTTTTGCAGTTTCGCCGGCAGCCTTTGCCTGCTTGCAAAGATCTTTTCTTCTCTCCTCTGTCAATGGAGGTATATTAATTCTTATCTGCTCGCCATTATTAATTGGAGTAAATCCAAGATTTGCATCTAAAATAGCTTTTTCTATTGCCTGAATAAGCTTTTTCTCCCATGGCTGTATAAGCATTGTCTTGGCATCGGGCGTAGTAACCGAAGAGACCTGTGGGATTGGAGTTGGGGCACCGTAGTAGTCCACCATCACGGTATTAAAGATGGCAGGATTTGCCTTTCCTGCTCTAAAGCTCTTTAGATCCTCTTCCAAAAAAGCAATGGCATTATTCATCTTCTCTTTAGCCTTTGCAATGCAACTTTTTGAAACTTCAATATCCATATTGTTATCTGTTTGGTTTATTCGTTTGACAATACCGTCCCTATATTTTCACCTTTTACAAGTTTAAGCAGATTGCCCCGCCTGTTCATATCGAATACCACGATTGGCATATTGTTCTCTCTGCACATTGCAAAAGCTGTCTGATCCATCACCCTTAAATTATCTGCAAGAGCTTTTTCGAATGTAAGGGTTTCGTAACGTTTTGCAGACGGATCTTTTTCGGGGTCTGCCGTATAGACACCATCTACCCTCGTTCCCTTAAGCAGAGCATCCGCTCCAATCTCGCATGCACGCAGAGCAGAAGCCGAATCTGTTGTAAAGTACGGATTCCCGGTTCCGCCTGCAATTATGGCAACACCTCCTCTGCCCATAAGCTCCTCAACTTTCTCTGCAGCGTAATATCTTGCCATCGGTTCCATTGGTACAGATGTGAAAACCTCCGTCTCCACCCCTTCGCTTTGCAGGAACATCTGAAGTCCAAGGCTGTTTATTACCGTTGCCAACATCCCCATTTGATCACCTTTCACCCTACTAAAGCCCTTTCCAACACCGGAGACACCTCTAAATATATTGCCTCCTCCTATAACTATGGCAACCTTTACTCCACAGGCAGCAACCTGAGCTATTTCAGATGCATACTGTTTCATCATATTGGGAGACAAACCTGTTCCACTCTCGCCGCCTAGGCTTTCTCCACTGAGTTTTAATAACACCTTACGGTATTTAATATCTGTGTTCATCATTGATTTCATTGTTAGAGATTGCCTCCTACACACGAACAATCTGCAAACAAAAGTAGCCAAATATTATGAAAATTACAACTAAGAGTTTATCTTTGTAACTCAAAGCTTGAATTTAACAAAAAAATAAAATTTTCGATATGGCAAATATCTTTACATCTTCCATTGGGAAGAAGCTGATAATGAGCATTAGCGGCTTGTTTTTGGTTCTATTTTTATTTATCCATGCATTTGTAAACTGCCTCTCGCTAATTAGTCCGGAGGCTTTTGATGCAGGTTGTGATTTTATGGCTCTGCCTATTGTTACAGTTATGGTTCCTGTATTGGCATTCGGTTTCATCATCCACATCGTTTATGCTTTTGTTCTAAATTTAATGAACTACAGAGCTCGTGGAACAGAAAGATATGCCGTATCAAACAAGGCTAAAACAGATGACTGGGCAGCAAAAAACATGTTGGTGCTTGGTATAATTGTACTTGGATTCCTTATTTTCCATTTAACTCACTTCTGGGCAAAGATGCAGTTACCTGAGTTTATTGGCGGTGAGGCAGAAAATGGCCCGATGCTTCTTTACAAAACATTCCAGCCTCTTTGGATGGTAATTGTTTATATCATTTGGTTTGCTGCCGTTTGGTTCCATATTAACCACGGTTTCTGGTCTGCTTTCCAGACTCTTGGATTAAACAACAAAATTTGGATGAAGCGCTGGAAAGTTATTGGTATAATTGTTTCAACAATTTTGTTCCTTGCATTTGCAGCTGTTGCAATCAATGCGCACATTGTAGGTAATGATCCTATAAACTCATTTTTTCTAAGTCTATAAGATAAGTTTTAATAAGATACGATCGGTACAGAGGGCGGCTTTTTACAGCCGCTCTCTTTTTTCTCCCCATTCACTCTCTATACATAAACTATAAACAAATTGTCTGGAAGCTCCATACTCTCCATACTCTATAAACTTTCAACTATTACTTTTTTGCTTTAGCTTTGGCTTTAGCTAATTAAATTTTGACAGCCAACGCTTTTCTCTTTACACTATAAACTTTCAACTAAGTTAAGGCTAATGCCAATGTTAACGCTAACGCACTGCCGCTTCAAATACTAACAAAAAGAAGCCTCATACATAGCATACTACAAAAAAGAGGCGCCCTTTATGAACGGACGCCCCTGATTATTATAATTGATCTATCTTAAATCAGAACTACTTTGTATATCCTGGATTCTGCTGTTTCTCCAATACAGGGTTTGCATTGATCTCATCCTCCGAAATAGGTAGAATAGTCTTATAGAACGATCTATCTATTGATTTAGCTCTATGAGTTAAAACTACAGCAGGCTTAATCATCTCGTCACAGAAAGTGATAGTCTTATTGCAACGCATCATATCAAAAAATCTATGGCCCTCTGCAAACAACTCTTTACTTCTCTCATCAAGAATCATATCTAACGAGATATTAGAAGCTGTAGCCTTCTCCAAGTTTGGAGAACGTTTACGAATAGCCTGAAGATATTCAGCAGCAGCAGCCTTTTCTGGAGCAGACTTAAGCAAAGCAGCCTCAGCAGCTATAAGATAAACCTCAGACAATCTGATAACCTTAACATTCACAGCAGTTGTAGTACCCTCTTTATCGCCTAAACTATATTTAACGCAACTACCTTTTCTGTCAATATCATTATCCTCTGCAATCTCATCTTTCTCCATAACAGACCATCTTACATCATCAGGATCTGCCGCCAATCTGTTAAGGAAGTAATCACTTGCCATAAACCAACCCATTGCGCCGTTCTTCTTACCAAGTCTCATTAGGTAGAAACCAAGAGAACCGGTTCCAAGATCTGCTTCATCCGGATAGATAGCAATCTCTAATATAGACTCACTTCCAAACTGTTCAGTCCAAGAAGACTCCCAGTTATCGTTTGAATACAGTTTATATTTGCCAGAATTAATAACCTCTTTTGCTGCTGTTAGAGCGCCATCATAATCCTCCATATAAAGTTTAACTTTGGCCTCAAGAGCTTTATTGGCAAAATAGTTAAAATAACCATCCTTTTTAGATTTATTCATTAGAGCAGCACCCTCCTTTAAATCTTTAAGAATCTGATCGTAGTTCTGAGCAACTGTAGCTCTTTCAGGCTGTGCTGTAGCATCCAAAACATCAATAACATTAGGAACACCATAAGCTGATTTGTTCATGCTATAAGGTTGTCCATACAAACGAACAAGGTCAAAGTAAATACATGCACGTGCTGTAAGAGCCTCTCCCTTTATCTGATTATATGAATCTGAATTCAATGTCTCAATATTTGAAAGCAGATTGTTTACCTGTGTCATACAGTGATACATCTGAGACCAGAAACCTGCATAGCTGCCTCTGTCTGGTTGATGGTTGAATACATACATCTCATCAAGGCCTCTACCTTGAGTAGTAATACCCAAATCACCACCTTTTACATCTCCGTACATTACGAAATTTCTTCCATAATATGCGTAACTCGACATCTTACGCATAATACCGTTCATCATAACCTCAGCATCTCTTAATGAGGTAACAGAACTTTTTGAATCGCTCTGGTTTGAAGGCTCTCTGTCCAAGAAATCATCACATGAAACTGTAACGAACGCAAGAGCTGCCACAACGAATAAATTAAATATATTTTTAATTTTCATAATTATCTAAAATTTAAGAATTAGAAACTAAGTTCAACACCAAATGTATATGTTTTTCCAATAGGTGTCTCCCAACCTCTTGTGTAGTACTCGTTAACCTCTGGATCATACTCTTTGTGAGCAGCCCATGTAAGAAGATTTGAACCGTTAAAATAAACTCTGGCATTTGACAAGCCAACCTTACTAACAAAATTCTTTGGAAGGTTATAACCTATAGACAAAGTCTTTAATCTGATATAATCACCATTATGAAGGTGTCTGCTACTCTTCTGGTTAACATCCTCCATATCTATAGCCAGACGTTGAGGATATTTTGCATTCTTGTTTGTAGGAGTCCATGAATCCTTATATGCTGTCTTAGACATTGTTCTCTCAAAATAGTAACCATCATCATTACAATCTCTATCTGCAGCGTCATATGTCTTGCTTCCAAAACGATAAGTAAAGTTCAACCCAACAGAAAGCCCTTTCCAGCTAACATCTGTATTGATACCGCCAAATACCTTAGGCATCATATCGTGCAAGATTACTTTATTTGCCTTTTTATAGCTATATGTTACAGGTCTTCCTTTAATCTCAAGGTCTGCTGTATAATTCTCATCATCTTTCGGATTAATATACCACATATTCTTTCCGTTTTCTTTGTTGGTACCAGCCCACTCAAGACCGTAAAGTGCCAAAGTAGACTCGCCCTCTCTGTAGATATATTTTGCTCTTGCGTCACCACCTGTAGGGTCATCCCAGATAATATCCTGGCCACCGTAGAGTTTTGTAACTTTAGATTTGATGAACGAAGCGGTAAGGCTTGCACTCCAAGTAAGATCTTTTGTCCTAATAATATCGCCGCCTAATTCAACCTCAAGACCTTTATTGTTAATCTCTCCAACATTCTTAAGAGTTGAGCTGAAACCTGTAGTATATGAGATTGGAACATCCTGCAACAGATCTTTTGAATCTCTATTAAAGAACTCTATTGTACCATAGAATCTCTGATCCCAGAAACCAAACTCCGCTGCCACATTATAAGTATAGCTTGTCTCCCAAGATAGTGTAGGGTCTGCAACATTGCTCAAACCACCACCCGGATTTGTCATATATTTTGAGCTGTAGCTTGTTAAAGCTCTCCAGCCGTAGTTACTTGAAGGAAGTGTACCGTTAACACCATAAGAAGCTCTTAATCTTAAATTAGATATCCAATGAATATCTTTCATGAACTTCTCATTATTTATCTTCCAAGAACCTGCAACAGACCAGAAGTTACCCCAACGGTTATCTGAACCCAATCTTGACGAACCATCACGTCTAAAACTGCCGGAAACATAATATCTTCCATCATAGTTATACTCTGCCTTAGAAAGGAAAGAGGCAATAGTATTACCCCAGCTGTATGCATTTGCATCCAATTTACCTGCTGTTGCAACAGTATGAAGAGCACTTGTAGGCAGGTTAGTACCGGATGCTCTTGAGAACTCTGTCTTATTCTCCTCTGCCTCAAAACCTGCAAGAACATTAACATTATGTTTTGCAAAGTCTCTGTTCCAATTTAAGGTTGTAGATGAAACCCATTTAGAAACATTGGTATTCATATCTGTAACAGAACCATTGTCCGAAGAACCGCTAAAGTGGTCTGCACTATAGTAGATAAAATCATGAACATTAGAATAATCGTATGAGAAGATGCTCCTTAATGTAAGTTCCGGAAGAATCTTAATAGAGAGATTCTCGCTTGCAGAAACTTTTGTTGTCTTTGAGCTGTTCTCCCACTGGGTCCTATAGTAAACAGGGTTATAAGCATAACTACCATATCTTGGAGTCCACCACTCACCTGTTTTATAATCTGTTGGCCAGTAGAAAGGCCACAACAAGTTTCTAGACTGAAGGAAATAGTTGCTACCAAGCGATCTTGTATCGTTATAACCCTCTCTCTTTGTTCTTGCAACATTAACCTGAGTCAATAACTCAACATGTTTACCAACCTTCTGGCTTAAATTAACTCTACCCGAAACACGGTCATATTTATTAGTTATAACACGTCCCTTATCTGATGTATAAGCTATTGATGAGTAGTAATTTGTATTATCTGTTCCACCACTTACAGATAAATCGTATGTCTGATATATAGCAGTACGGAACAACTCTTTATCCCAATCAAAATATTTACCCTCTCTGTTCTCTATACCATCTGTCATACCTTTAATGGTAAGAGTGTTAACGGTATTATCTGTTGTCTCAAAATAATAACCATGTTTCTTGAACCTCTTGTTCATTTGAGCTATTGCAGTTGCATTTCCATCAGCAGGATTATCCTTTGTATTCCAGAACATCAAATAATACATCTCAGCCTGTTGCTGCGCATTGGCAACCTCATGGTTATTATAAGCCCATGAAGGGGTTATACCAACAGAAGCCTTTAAAGTTACAGTTGGCCTTCCCAATTTACCTTTCTTTGTAGTGATAACTATAACACCATTAGCAGCACGCGAACCGTAAAGAGATGAAGCAGCAGCATCTTTCAATACTGTAATACTCTCTATGTCGTTAGGGTTAAGTGTACTCATAGCGTTGTTTGTAGAGTAGATATAGTCACTCATCTGACCTGCATCTCCAGATGTTACAGGAACACCATCTATTACATACAAAGGTTCATTTGAGGCATTCATAGAGCCTATACCTCTAATTCTCATACTTGAAGTAGTACCGGCCTGCCCTGAATTTGATGTTACCTGCAGACCTGCAACCTTACCGTTAAGAGCATTTTCAAATGATACAGAAGGAGCATCTTTAAGAGCTTCTTTCTTTACAACAGAAGCAGAACCTGTATATGTTCCCTTCTTTGCTGTACCATAAGCAACAACTATGGTCTCCTCCAATGCAATTGCATCAGGAGCAAGAGCAACGTTGATAACCGAGCGATTGTTAACTTGAATCTCTTGAGTAACGAATCCTACTGTTGAGAAAACAAGAACTCCGTTAGGAGCAACTGTAATGGTATAATTACCGTCATCATCTGTATAAGCTCCGGTAGTTGTACCTTTAATAGAGATAGTAGCATAAGGAAGCGGACTTCCGTCATCCGATGCTGTCACCTTTCCGGTAACTTTCAACTGAGCAAATGCTATGTTTACACATATCATTCCCAGCATAAGCAGGAAGATTCTTTTCATAGATTAATTTTATGAGTTAATAATAAATTAAATTGTCTTAGTGGTAACAAATTTACTAAAAAAAAAACAAGAATCCTTTTATTAAAAATTTTTCTAAACAACTCCCAAAAGCAAAAGTTTAAAATATAAAGAATAATTACATTTTTAATAACAATCTTTTCCAATCAAACCCAAAATACATTAGTTTTTACAATAAATAAACTTTTCCAAATTGTAAAAAAAATTCCACAAACCCCCCAAAATAAAAACAAGTATGTTACAAAAAAACACACAAATCTCATTTTTCGTTAATCAAAAAGCATTTTTTAATTCATTTGTCTTTATTTTTCTCAATATAGCAAACAGCAAATTTAGATAAATGCCCCTCACAGCACGCTGTTCAATACATTTACAAACCAAACAGCTCTCATATAACAACAGAGTTATTTTTTCCTTATTTTTCACAAAACTTCTATAATATACATACATTATATGTATATTTGCTCAAAGTAACCAACATATTATAAACGGCATGAAAAGACCAGATAAGACTCTTGGCGTTCTTGGAGGTATGGGACCTGCAGCAACAGCAGATTTTTTAAGAGTACTTGCAGAGGTAACTCCCGCGCATACAGACCAGGAACACCCAAGGATGATTGTATATTCAAATACTATTACTCCCGACAGAACAACCTTTCTACTTGGTAAAGGACCGGACCCTACAAAGTATATAAGAGCCGGTATTGACCAACTATTGGATTGGGGGGCAGACATTCTTTGCGCTACCTGTAACACAGCCCACTATTTTATTGACAAGTATAGAGAGGAGAAAGATTTTCCATTTGTACATATAATTGATGAGACTATTCGCCGCTCACAAATGGTCTCTCCAAACGGGGCATGGCTAACAGCAACCTTAGGTACAATGAAAACAGGTCTGTACCAGCAGCATGCAGAGAAGTTTGGATATGAGTTCAATATACCTGACCCCAATATGCAGGTGGATATTCATGATGTTACAGATATGGTTAAAGCCGGAGAGTACGATGCTGCAGGAAAAAAGTTCCGCGGCATAATTGAACAGCTATGGAAAATAAAAGAGTTGCCTGTTGTTGGCGCCTGCACAGAGATTCCAATAGCATACGCACACACAGGGCTGCCAATGGAAAAATCCATCTCCTGTTTAGATTCTCTTGCAAGAGGTTGTGTACGGGAACTTTACGGCATATACCCCATGTAAAGTTTATAGTGTATAGAGAAAAGCGTTGGCTATCAAAATAAATTAGCCAAAGCTAAAGCTAAAGCTAACGCCAATAAAATACTTGAAATATGAAACACTTTAAAATATCCCTTCCATGGCAGATTCTTATTGCCATAGTTTTTGGGGTCCTGTTTGGTCTGTTTCTCTATGACTACATAGATTATGTATCGTGGATAGGGATCATGTTCCTTAGAGCTTTAAAGATGATTATCATCCCATTGGTATTCTCATCCCTTGTAATAGGTGTATCCAGTATGGGGAAATCATCTGACCTTGGAAGAATAGCAGGAAAAACCATACTCTATTATGTATGCACCACATTGGTTGCAATTATAATAGGTGTTGTTTTAGTAAATATTTTTAAGCCCGGTGTTGGAGCAAACATACCTTTAACAGAGAGTGTAGATTCCGTACCTGTACAGAATGGCTCTTTTATAGACACCCTCATTAATATTGTGCCCTCTAACATTGTTGAATCAATGGCCAAAGGGGAGTTGTTGCCTGTAATATTTTTCTCTCTGCTGCTTGGCGTATTCATAACCAAATCATCATCCAAAACAAGTGAAACGCTTATAACATTCTTCAACTCCTTTTTTGAGGTGATAATGAAGATTACCCTTTTCATTATAAATTTCGCGCCATACGGAGTATTCTCAATTGTTGCTGCAATGATTGCAAGAGAGGCCGGCGATATGGAGAAATTGGGGACCATCCTAAGTAGTCTTGGATTCTATGTTATTATTGTATGGTCCGGATGTCTTATACAAGGGCTTGCCATACTGCCAGCTACAATTTATTTTATAGGTAAGGAGAATCCTTGGAGGTTCATTAAAAAGATGTCTGCCCCTATTCTTACAGCATTCTCCACATGCTCATCCGGAGCTGCCCTTCCAATTGCGCTAAAGGATATTGAGGAAAAATGCGGTGTCTCAAACAAGATTGCGAGCTTCGCACTCCCATTGGGGGCTACCATAAATATGAACGGCACTGCTCTGTATGAGGGCGCAACCGTGCTTTTCATCGCTCAGGTTTACGGAATAGATCTAACGCTTACACAGCAATTTATAATTGTTGGTTCATCTCTGCTTGCAGCGATAGGAACAGCAGCAATTCCAATGGCAGGTTTGGTAATGCTCTCTATTGTATTAACTGCAGCGGGGTTGCCGTTAGAGGGTGTAGGATTGGTGATTGCAGTGCAGCAGCTTTGCGATATGCCAAGAACAGCTGTTAACTCTTTTGGAGACCAATGCGGAGCTGTTGTTGTAGCCAAGAGTGAGGGGGAAAAACTAACAATATAACCGTCAGTTATTTGCTTTGGCATTGGCTTTAGTTTTCTTTACTTTTCAAATTGCCAACGCTAACGCCAAAGCCAATAAGAAATAGAATAAAGAGACAAGTACAAACCTGCAGTACTTGCCTCTTTTATTCATTTTTAACCTATAACGGTATCAACAACAGAAATAATCTCCCCCTCCTTAACATCCGTAGCCTTAACAATCTCTGCGGCCTCTTCCAAAATCTTGTCTGCAATGCTTCTATCCTTTATACCTGCAGCATTAATCTTAACATTAAGGTATGCCCCATGAACAGCAGTCCTTATACACAATGCACCTACACCTGCATCTGAAACAGAGTTTGGATTACCATCTTTTGCCATTGCCTCAATAATAGGGAATGCGCTGAATGCAACCTTCATTGTCCTAAACGGCACCTGTGTTGCATAGATAGTTGCCTCCTGAAGAGCTGCCGAGCGTGCAGCTTTCTGCTCGTCTGTTGTTTTTGGCATTGAGAAGCAAGCCATAATCTTGTTAAAGGCATTGGTATCCTCATCTACAAGATGCAATAGTTCTGTAAGGATCTCCTGTCCCTTCTCTGCCCAATCCGAGAAATATTTCCATTTGTCATCCCACCCCGGTTTGTGTGCAGAAAGGTTTGCAACCATTGTACCAAGAGATGCTCCCAATGCGCCAACATATGCAGAGATAGATCCGCCACCCGGAGCAGGAGACTCACTTGCCGTTTCAAGCGCAAATCCTTTACAGGTTAGGTCTACAAGTCTCTTTTGCGCTCCTGCAGCCATCTTATCCTCCATAACAAATTCAATTACCTTCTCTCTTGGATTAAACGGACGCAAATCATCCAATCCCATGGATTTTACAGCAATCTTTATAATCTCATCCTCAGATATACCAACAGAACGCTGCTGTTTCTCCAAATAATACTTACCGGCATCTATAAGCACCTTTTTAGGGATAAGGCCCACAATCTCCGCACCTGTCACTCTTATACCTCTTGCAGCAGCCTTGGCAGTTACCTCATCAAAAGCAACATGAACCGGAGTTACAGAGATATTTGTCATATTCATAGATACCTGCGCAATACCATACTCCTCTATGAACCAACCTATAGCCTTTGTTGCCTTAAGCGTTCCCGGAATCCAGATCTCGTTTTCTTTATCGTCCAACAATACCTTTCCTGTAAGTTTGCCACCCTCACGCGCTTTTCTTCCTCTCTCCCTAACATCGTAGGCAATTGCATTTGCACGGCGGGTAGATGTTGTATTAAGGTTGTAGTTTATTGCAACAAGGAAATCTCGTGCTCCAACTTGGGTTATTCCGCATTTGGCAACAAACTCGGAGAATTTGTCGGGACCAAAATCCGGCTTCCATGCAGGGTCTCCCAATTTCTTGCTCACAGCCTCATACTCCCCCTTTCTGCAATAAGCCAAATTCCTTCTCTCAGGGGTAAAAGCAGCACTTTCATAACAATATACAGGGATTCCAAGCTCCTCTCCAAATCTCTTTGCCACCTTGCGGGCATACTCTGCACACTCCTCCATTGTAACGTTGGAAACAGGGATAAAAGGGCATACATCTGTGGCTCCGCTTCTTGGGTGCTCCCCATGATGCTGTCTCATATCTATCAGCTCCGCAGCCTTGGCACCTGCCCTTACGGCAGCCTCCATAACAGGCTCAGGCTCACCTACAAAAGTTACAACAGTACGATTGGTTGCAGCACCTGGATCTACATCTAAAAGGGCAACCCCCTCTACACTCTCAATAGCATCTGTAATCTGTTTTATAATATCCAAATTCCTTCCTTCGCTAAAATTTGGAACACATTCTATTATCTTTTTCTTCATATTATATATACATTAAAAATATCAACTTATAACAACCTCTTTAATCCATGGAGATGTAAAGGAGTAAGGGATAAAATCAAACGACGTAACCGGTTTTGTTATAATAAGATTGGCTCTTTTCCCTATTGTAATGGAGCCAAGCTCATCTTGCAGATCCATGGCATACGCCGCATTTATGGTACAGGCATTAAGCGCCTCGTACGGATTCATCTTTAGCGCAATGCAGGCAAGCGACATCTCAAAACGGATATCCCCAGACGGGCACGACCCCGGATTATAGTTTGATGCCAACATAACCGGGACTCCGGCATCTATTATCTTGCGCGCAGGGGCATATGCCATATTAAGGAAAAATGTAGCCCCAGGCAACAATCCCGCTATGGTTCCGTTCCTTTGCAACACCTTAATCTGTTCATACCCGGCACTCTCCAAATGGTCTACGCTTATAGCATTATACTTTACGCCAACCTCAACACCTCCTGTCATCCCCATCTGATTAGCATGCACCTTAACCCGCATCCCATGCTTAACTCCTGCCTCAAAGATACGACTGCAATCCTCAACAGAGAAGAAGCCGTCTTCACAGAAAGCATCTATATAATCTGCCAAACCATCTGCCGCAACAGCAGGTATCATTACATTAACTATCTCATCTATATACCCTTGCCTGTTATCTACATATCTCATTGGATAAGCATGCGCTCCCAAGAATGTAGACCTTACAGGGATTCCGGCAGTCTCCTTTATGCGCCTTATGACTCTGAGCATCTTAAGCTCGTCTTCTACACTGAGACCATAGCCGCTCTTTATCTCAACCGCACCCGTACCTTGAGCCTTAATCTCCCCTATTCGCTTCATTGCAGAGAGATATAGTTCATCTTCAGATGTATTGTGCAACAGCGCGGAGGAGTTGAGTATTCCCCCTCCTCTTGCAGCTATCTCTTTATAACTTAAGCCATTAATCTTGTCAACAAACTCCTGTTCGCGGCTTCCGGCATAGACAATGTGAGTATGTGCGTCACAGAATGCCGGAAGGACAATAGAGCCGGCAACATCGCTTATTTCTATATTTTTATATCTGCTTCCCGACAAATCAAGTTCATGCATCTGCCCGTAGTCTGCTATCCTGCCATCCTCTATAAGCAGATAGGCATTCCTTACAGACGGAACAAAACCCTGAGCCACCCCTTTCCTTATCTCCGGAGCAACACCGCGCATAGACCTGTCAGGCTCGGCCTGAAGCAACTCCTTTATATTTATGATAAGTCTGCTTTTCATTAAGGTAATCTTATTTTAGTTTATCTGCTTTAGCTTTAGCCTTGGCTAAAGCTTTCTATACTCTCTTTACACAAAAACAGCTAACGCCAAAGCTTAGTCTAAAGGTTAACACCCTGCAGGAATTTTACTGTTTCGTTTATCTTTGAATACATAACCTCATCTACATCTATGAAGTTAACATACTTTCTATACTCAGAAACAAACTCCTCCAAAACAGGTGAACTCTTTAACGGACG
>ENA-OOYV01000360-OOYV01000360.1-human-gut-metagenome-genome-assembly--contig:-NODE-360-length-33651-cov-2.333224_pt1 | contig 33651 bp, 64 predicted proteins | sample MGYA00241704_ERZ501380 | MGnify/ENA primary metagenome ERZ501380 (study PRJEB25962, sample SAMEA2042984) | human gut metagenome | biome: human gut; feature: human-associated habitat; material: faeces...
AATTATTTATTTTAAAATCATTATCTGTATCAAAGAAACTTGTCCCTGCTAACTTTGATTCACCATTTTTATTGTCACCATCAACATACCATTGAGGATTAGAAGCATACGCTTTATTTCCTAAATTATATGGAATGTCTGCTATTATTAATTGAGCGTGTGGTATTCCATATCTTTTTGCATTTTCAAAATGGTCATTTATAAGTTTTATATTTATATTTCTTTTTTCATCTATTTTTATTTTTTTATCTACAATTTCATATTCCATTTTTATTCCTCCTTAAAATGCTATCATATCATCTGTTATTTCTATTTGTTCCCCAAATTGTTTAAATATCTCCTCATTTGAGCCATTTTTAGCCTGTTCTTGAGGTATTCCTGTTACATTAATAGATTTACTAGCCTTTGATATAAACTCTACTCTATTTGCCATAAAAGTATAGTCATAGTGTTTATTGCCTTTAGTGTCTTCCCAATTATGATTTTTAACTATATATTCTATTCCTAAAATATCTCCTTTTTGACAATATTTGTTAGTTGTTTCTGCCATTTTTCCAAATATTGTTATATCTAAAAATGTTGTATCATCTTTTGTATTATTACAAGCAATTGTTATTTTTGTTACTGCTTTATTTGAACTTGTATATCTTAATTCTGGATTTCTTGTTAATCTTCCAACTATTACTCCTTTATTCATTAATTTTCTCCTCCTAAATTATTGCTAATAAATAATTTTTATCTATTCTTTCTAATTTAACTAATTTTCCTAATCTTCCTTTTGGAAGCCATAGACAATATAATTCATCTACTTTACCATCTGCTAATTCATATAAACTATTTTGCCAAGCAACATATAATTCATCTAATTCATAAGTTGTTTTTATATCAATAATTGCACTTTTACCATTTACATAGCCTTTTAAATCTAATGTTCCAGCATATTTGTATTCATATGATATTCTTTTTTCACTATCAGTTATTTCAATTTTATATTTATCTTTTATTTTTAAATAATCTTTTAAACTCTCTTCCTGATATATGTTTGGTTTATAATATCGTTTTATATATGCTAATGGTTTTTTTGGCTTTTTCTTTTCTATTATTTCAATAAATTTGTGAAGTTCTGTTCCATAACTTGCTTTGTTTTGTAATATCTCTTTGGGAACATTGTCATACTTTAATGGAAATAATTCTTGAAGTATTTGTGTTACACTTTTTAGAATTATTCCATTTTTTATGTATGTATGAATTTCTTCATCAAATTCTAATTTAGTTGAATTTAACATATGCTTTTCTTGTAGATGGTACTAAATATTGATTATAAAGTTCTTCATTTTCTTTTTTGAATTTTGTACTATCAAATCTATTTGTTGTAGTTTCTTCATAATAAGTTGCTTTAAATGTTCCATCTGGACTTGTATATTTTTTTATATTATTCTTTTCCATTTCTTCTTGAAACATATTTTTTAATTGTTCTTCCATTTTTGCAAGTTCAACTTTTGCTTTTTGAACTTTTTTTATAAATTTTATTCCTTCTTTTGTTAATTCTAATTCATTATTATTTACTATAATTAATTCATTTTCCATATTAATTTTCATCTTTCTTTTTTATATTTTTACTTATTAATTCACTTGCTTTTTGCATTGTGATATCTTCTATTTTTTTAATTTTATTTAATTCTAATAATTTACCTAAATTATCATCTTTATAAATTTTTAATAATAATTCTATCTGTTTTGGTGTTGCTTTTCTTTCTTCACTATTACTTGCGTCTGGATCATTGCCATCCGTATCTTCTTCAGTTGCCATTCCTAAAAAAGCACCTACACTATATCTTTTGCGATAAGTTATTTCTGCACCTTCATCTTGAATTTTAGTGCTTTCGTTATCTTTAAACGGAAAAGTGTTAGTTTCAAAAATATGTCCTGACTTATGTATTAAAATACATTTAACTCCATTTATTCCATTTTCATCAACTCCTATTGGTTGAAGTAATGCAAAATTGTTATTTTCTTTTATTTTATTTAATATATTATCTAATGGAACATAATTAAATGATTTTTTAGTCCACTCTCCTTTTTTATTTTGAACACTATATTCTACTTTAGAACTTTTTTCAAGTCCTTTAATATTATTTACTAATTCTATTAAGTCCTTTGCTACTTCTGGACTTAAATTTTCAAATCCTTTCATTTTATTCCTCCTTACTACTTAAAAAACTTACTTTTTCTGCTATTAATTGTAATTGTGCTGTGTTGTTTAGATTTTGTATTCTTCCCTTTATACCAACTATATCGCCTTTTTTACAATATTCGCAAGTATTTTCTGCAATACTTTTTAATAATGTACAATCAATAAAATCTGTGTCATATTCTCCATTTTCATTTTTAAATGTTCTAGGTATTGCTAAATTGATTATTGCAAATTTACTACCATCTTGATTTTCCATCATTTCTGGTGTTTTTGTAATTCTACCTACTAATGTGAATTGATTTAACATAATTCTTCTCCTCCTTCTTTATTATTGTACCACTTTTTAAGGTACTTGTAAAGTATTAATCAAAATTTTTTAATAAATCTTTTAATTCCTGTTCTTCTTCTTTTGTCATTTCTTCTTTTTCTATTTCTTTATCAAACCATTCTGGAACATTTGGATCGTTTAACTCATCTTCCCATCTTTTTTGATTTAACCAAGTTGATGGGTAAGGTATATATTTAATATCTTTCCAACTATCTGATAATTTGTATTTTTTTAAAGAATTCATAATAGTTTTAAATAATTCATCACTAGGATTATTTTTAATAAACCATTTTTTAACATTTTCTTTAGATACTTTTTTAGGGTACTCTTTATAAAATTCTTCAAATTTTTCTAACGCAATTTCTTTTTTATTATAATTTTTTATATTATTATTTAATTTATTATTAAGTATTTTATTATTAGTATTATATTGTCCTTGATTTTCTACACCTAGAAATTCAACCCCTAGAAAATCTACCCCTTGTTTTTTACCCTCTTGTTTTGGTTTTTCATAAATATTATAAATATAATCTATTCTTCCAGTTTCACTTTCATTAGGCATTAATTTAATTACTTCTAAATAGCCATTTTTTTTAAGTTCTGACAATGCACTTTTTATAGCACTTTCATTTTCTTGACTAATTGATACTAGCCCAGCAATTGAATAATCCCAATTTTCTGGTAAAGATAACATAACACTTAATAATCCTTTTGCTTTTAAACTCATATTTTTTTCTTTTAAATGATAATTACTCATTATTGTATAATCTTTTGTTTTGTTTACTTTAAATTTTGCCATTTTATCTGCCTTTCTTAACTGGTATTAATTTAATTGTTTCATCATCATAAAATTCTAAATAAAATTCTCTTCCATATTTTTCAACTATGAACTTTGGAATTATAATTCTATTCTTTTCTTTATCTGCTTTCTTATAAAACCTAAATAATAATTTCATATTCTTCCCTCCTTCTTTATTATTGTACCACTTTTTATGGTACTTGTAAAGTATAAATCAAGAAATAAATTAAATAAATTTACTTCTTTTTAAATACTATTTTTAGCCATTTTAAGCAATGTTTTAATAAAATAGTATAATTATATCTTATAAGCCATTTGATCCATTTGCTCGTGTGTGATGACTGATTTAATATCATATTCATAATACTCGCCTATACAATTACATAATCTAAGATACTTTTTGTTATTTATATCATTGTATACACCAGCAATAACTGCACATTCTCCTGTTATAGTTGAAACATAATCCCCAACTTCTAAAATATCAATTATGTTATAACTGGCTTTAATAATATTTTTAAGACTTAAACCTTTTGAATAATTTGCTTCTTTATCTAAATAAATACTTGCATATCTATTATCTTGTGGTATTTCTCTAATCTTTCTTATATAAGTAATATTTCTTTTATCTTTAAATCTAACAAATTGTCCAACTTCTAATTTCATTATTTACCTCCTTTGTATTTTTTCCCGAAAGTCGGCATTGAAACTTTATATGAACATTGTGGACATTTTAAATATTCTTCACTAAACCAACTCAGCATTACATCTTTTTCCATATAAGTAAATTTACAACCACAAGTTTTACATTTTGTTATATAAACAATTTTATCTGGTGGTGTTTTAGTTCCTTTTTTGATTATTTTCATTATTTACCTCCACCTTTTCTATTAAGTTGGCTTTGCTCTTTATATAAGCATTTATCATGTCAAACCCTATACTAAAATTAACTTTATTAAAATTAATAGGTTCATCAATTTTTTTAACAACTTTATTCATGTAAGGTTTCAATTGTAAAAACAAATTATAAAAATTAGTTCCAATAAACTCATCATCAAAACAAAAATTTAATTTACTATATGTAAGGAAATTACCCTCATAATCAGTTATTAATAATTCACATTCATTACAATATTTTCTAAAAGATAATTCGCAACTTCTAGAAACTGGTCTATCATAATAATCTTGGCCCAAATATTTTCTATCTTTACTTTTTTCGTATTCTTCATCACTTATAAATTCTTTTTTTAAAGGTTTATTTTTATTTTCAAAAACTATATAATCTTCTCCACTAAATCCTAATGGTGCAAAATTTTTAATTTCATCATTTCTAACTTTTTTAACATAATTTATAAAATCATTTAATGTTATATTCTCTAATTCTTTCAAGTCAACACTATCTTTCACTTTCAACATTATTACTCACCACTTTCTTCTTTCATTGGTTCTATTTTTAAATACTCTATTTCATTCATATCTAAAAGTGTTCCCCAATGTTGTTCTTCATAATCATAATTCATTGGAATAATATCTACTCCTGATAATTTTATATAATTATCAAAAAATTCAATTTTTTCTAAATTATGTCCACCAACTATTCTATTACACTTTTTATATTTATATTCATAAAAATATCTCATATTATTTCTCCTTTTCTAAATATTCCATATGTTTAAGTAAATCTTTGAATTTTATTGATTGTGGATTTATTTTACTATTTGCAAGTATATCTTTAATTCTTAACCATTTTTTTAATTCATTCCAATTATCTTTTAATTGTTTGTTTTCTTTTTGTAAATTCATAGTATAGTCATATAACTTTTGTACATCACTTTCAAATTCTTCAATTTCTTTTCCTTTAGTAACAGAAACCCATAATTTAATTAATTCGTTCATTCTGACACCTCGTTTAATATATCTAAAATTTTATTAAAATCTGCACTCCACATTTGAAAGCCACGTGTACATTTTTCTCCGTCATATTTCCCATATTGTTTTATCAAGTCCGTTATTTTATTAATAACTTCTTTTTGCCTTTGACTTTCTTCTTTCCAATTAATCATTTCATTAAATAACTCTTTAAATTCATCTTTAGGTATTAAATAATGGTCTGAGCCTTGTATATAATACTTGTTATAATCTTCTATTTTCATTTTGACACCTCTTTTACTTCTAATTCTAATATTGATTTTACATTTTCAAAATATAAATCAGAAGTATCATCTAATACACCAATATAAGCATTTAATAAATTTATTGCTTTATTAATAACTTCTTGCTGTTTTTTACATTGTTGTTCTAAAAACATATATTTTGTTATTAAATCTGCTTTATTTTCATTAAGCAATTCTTTTGCTCTATTTCTTATTTCTTCGTTAGACATCATTAATCTTTCATTTTTAAAATCCATTATTCTTGTTTCTCTCCTTTTAATATATCTAATAAATCATTTTTAAACCATACTGGTTCATCTATTACCCAATGTTGATTTATATATTCTATTGACTTGTCAATAACTTCTTTTTGCTTTTTGACTTGTTTCTTTAATCTTTGTTCTCCTCTTAACAAAGTGAAACTAGCACATTCAAAATCTGTCCATTTAATATTATCTAAACTACCAAGATGAACAACTTGTGTCCCATCTTCCAAAGTTTCTTCCATACTATCAAATTTATGTTGATATATACTAGCCCCAACATCTTGAGTAGGAATACCTAATTTAAGATTTCCATTTTGTTAAAATTTATCTTTATAGTTTTTTAAATAATAATTTATTTCTTTTATCATTTTTTCTTTAAATTGTGCTTCTGCTTCTTCTTTAGATAAATAGTGATTATTTTCATTAGATATATTATACATGTTTGTTCTATCTTTAGTGGTTTCTATTACCGAATATAAGCCATTTCTGCCCTTAAACAAATAATTATATACTCTTTCTTCAATATAACCTATTTCACCTCTCCAACTATCTTTTTCTTTTAATTTGCATAGTTGTTTTAATGCTTTATCATCAGTTAATGCCTTTTCTACAAATTTAGGTGTTTTATTATTCTCTTTTAATATTTTGTTCCAATTCCATGTACTTTGCATACTAAATGAATACCAATAATTAGGCTTGTCACTTAAATATATACAATTCATATTTTCTTCATTTGTATCATCATTTTTTAATTGTTCTTCTAATTCTTCTATCTTTTTATTTGCTAAAGATAATTCTTCTTGTGTTTTATATAATTCATTTAAAATGTATTCTTCATTTGTTTTAAATTTAGTCATAATTATTCTTTCCTTTCTAAATATTCTTTCAACTTAGGGTCATACTCACCTAAAATTTCTATTGCCGTGTAATAATTATTTTTATATATTTTTATTTCTTTATTTAAGTTACTCATTTTTATTAGTAAGCAACCTATTATAAACATTAAAATGTATATCATTTGATTAACTCCTCTATTTTTCTTATTACTTCATTAATTTGAATTGTATTGTAATAAATTCCTTGATTATCTATGTAAAAAGTGTTTTGTTCTTTTAACCATATTATTAATTTTTGTAATGGACATAATTCATCCTCTTTTGGTTCTTTAAAATATTTTGGTTGCTCTATAAAATCTTTGATTTTCATGTTATCCTCTCCTTACTCTTGAGTATATTCATATGTTCTTTGCAAATCTTCGTAAAACATACCATTTAAAAGTTTTATTTTGTCTATTTTGTTTTCTAATTCAACAACCTTATTTGTTACTACTATTACAAATACTATTTGAATAATTACTATTGCTAAAATTGGTATTATTGTTTTATAATCTATTTTTTTCATTTTTTACTCTCCTCAAATTCTAATATTTTTTTATATAATTCATTTGGTTCTTCTTTTAATATATAACTTATTTTTATAAGCGTATCTATATCCATATTTTTTATACTTCTTTTGCCTTTTGCATAATTGTATAAAAATGGTGTATTTATAGGCAAGCCTAATTCCTTTTGAATTTTATATATACTTATTTTTTGGTCTTTATAAAGTTTTATCATTTTCTTTCTCCTCATCTAGTAGTAAAATTTCAATATCTTCTTCTTTTAAATTTTTCCTTTTAAAAGGCTCTCTTGAGTTTTCTTTTTTTGTTAATTCTTCATATCTTTCAATTAAATCATAATACATATTTTCTAAATCTTTTTTCTTCTTTTTTAGCCTTTCATAATCTAATTTTAATTTTGCATATTTTTGACTAATTTCATTCATTTTTATCATTCCTTTCCAATTCTTTATATAAACTTTTAAAGAAAATAAATTTATCATATATTTTACTTTGCTCTGACTGAATTTTCTTTGTTTTTGCATAAGATAACTTTTCTGTTTTCGAAAGTGTTCTTAATTTTTGACTTTTAATATTCAGCTCATTTATTTTTTCTTTTAATTCCCTCATTTTTAACAACCTTTCTTAATTGACTTTCAGTTAAATTTATTTCATTTTTTATATATTTTCTAATTATGTCTTGTCTTATTAAAGTTCTAATTAACTTTTCAAATTCTTCTTTTGTCATAATATCTCCTTATTTTATATTTTTAATAGGTAAATTTAAGAGTTTTATTTAATTTAATATATTTATACTATTTTGATAAAACTCTTTTCAAAATACCTTTAAATAAAGTCATCATCAAAAACTTCATATTGTTCATTTGCTGGTATTTTTTTATAATTTTCTTCCATATCTTGTTTTAAATCTTCTAATTCTTCTTCTAATCTAAATTTTTCACTTTCTAAATCTTGAATTATATCTAAAATTTCATCCCAACTATAAACATCTTTTTCTTTAAAACTTTTCAAATTATATTCTTTCATTAATATTTTCATACTATTCCCCTCTTTCTACAATTTTATTTTGATTATCAATTCTTTCAGCATTATAACACATTGCTAAAATTCCTAATACGCATATTATTACTAATAATGCATAACATATAAAATTTTTTAATCTTTTCATTCTTCTTCCTCCTTGCACTTTAATTATATAACAAGCATTATATAAAAGTCAACTATTTTTTTAAAAATTTTTTAAAATTTTTTTATAGCATTAAAAAAAGCCTTGTTTTATAAGGCTTTTATTCAAGTCCACCAGTGTCAATTAAATAAATCTTCCATTTTTATCTCTTTTTAGTTCACTATTAACAGGTGTTGTAAATGCTTTTTCTATAGACCATTTACTTCTGTTTATTCTTGCTCTTAATACTGTATAACTTATATTAAGTTCTTCTGCCCATTTTGACATACTTTGTGTTTTGCCTTTATAAGTTATATAATGATTTCTTCTTGTATTATTTTTTTGTTCCTTATCTGTTGTCCATCTACAATTTTCAGGACAATAATTACCATTTACATCTATTCTATCAATACTTAAATTATCTTGATAACCATTTTCTAATGCCCATTTTTTAAATGCCTGATAATTATTTTTCCATTCGTCACAAATTTTAATACCTCTTGCACCGTAATATTGATAATTCCATCTATTTTTATTATAGCATCTTGCTTTCATATGTGAATATATAACATTTAATCTATCTCTTTTAGACATAAATACCTCCCGTAATAAAGTATTAGGGAGTGATTACGGCACTCCCTTTAATAATTATACTATATAAAACTTATAATGTAAAGTCTATTCCATACCACCATCATCTATATGTACTGCTTGTCCCATTTGTTTAGTGCCATAATATGTGTATCTTGCTTTTCCTTGCTTAACAAGTTGTTTACAAAAATCTGCATATTCTTTGACATTTACGCCTGGTATTACAAAATCAATTGCGTTACCAGTTGTATGATATGATCCAGCAACTCCTCCTACTTCTTTATTGTGTTTTACACATCTTGTACCTGATGTAATTATCATAGGTCTATTAAAATGATTTCTAATTTCATCAGCAAGTCTTTTTATGCCATCTTTTTCTAGATTTAATCCACAACCACAACCACAAGCAAATTCTTTATCATCAAAATTTTGACATTTATATTTTTCAGTGCTTCCACCATTTCTTAATTTGTTCATAGTGTTTGTTCCTGCAATACCATCTACAGCAAGTCCATTTTTACTTTGGAAATCTCTAATAGCATTTAAAGTAGCATTTCCTACTAAACCATCTATAGCAAGTCCATAACCATGTTTATTTAATAGGTTTTGTAAATCTTTTACACATAAAATCAATTTGTTTTCTGTGTTAGAACCATAAATACCATCTACTGCTAGTCCATTATCTCTTTGAAAGTTTTTATATGCTTCTTTTGTACCAACACCTTCAATTCCATCAATTGCTTTTTTATAGTAATAATAATATGTTTTTAAATTTAATTGTCTTTGCTTAATATTTAACATTTTTTTTCTCTCCTTTTATACAAATTTTCTTTTTCTAATCTTAATTGCTTAATTTCTTTTTTAGTATCTTGAATTAATTTACTTTTTAGGTAAATCAAATAATTTATTTCTTTTTCTCTATCTTTCATAATTATTCTTCCTTTTTATCTTTATTAAAATAATATGTAAAAACCATACCAATAACCATTGTTGTAGTCTCAATAGGCATTTTACCAACAACTGCTAGATAACAAAAAATTATAGTTATCATTAAAGTTATTATTGTTTTTACTTTTAATAAATTAGTTAGATTATTTTTCATTTTATTTCTCCTTTTCTTCTAATAAAGTAACTCTATTTTCTACTTTATACATTCTATCTATTAATCCATTGTGTTGTATAACGTGCTCTGTTAGTTGACTTATTTTATAATCAATTAAATCATGATTTCTTTTATTTGCTGAAATTGTAGCAATAATACTTGGAATAGCCGTACATAGTCCACCAATTATAGCAATTATAATGTTATTCATTTTTACTCCTTTCCGGTTTTTTTGGAAATTCAACATAATATGGAAAATTTTCTTGTTTTGTTATATCTCTTAATTTTTGTCTATATTCTGCCCATTCTCCATTTTTAATATTTGATAGTGTTGTAAAAAAGTCTTTCATTATTGATATTATTGATGAAATCGTTATTTCTTTTGGTATGTTAAATACTATTCTATCAAAAACCATTTCTTTATCGCTTTCTTCTAATAATTTATTTCTTTTTTCTCTTATTTCTTTTGCTAATTTTTCTTCATAAAGTTTTTTTGCTTTTTCTAATAAAATTGTATAATTTTTTTCTAAATAATCATCAAGTTTTTCACTATAAATTGCTTTTTGTCTAAATGAATAATAAATGTATTTTTTTTCATCATTGTTTTCTTCTACTATATTATCTAAATCATATAAAATAACTTCACATTTGTTGTTATCAATGTTTTCTATTTCATATTTTTTTTCGGGTTTTAAATTGCTTTCTTGTTTCATTTTAATTACCTCCTTATTTTTTGCTAACCTATATACTAATAATAACACATGAATTATTAAAAGTTAACTCTGTTTTTTTATTTATTTTTGTTAAACCTCTACTGGTCTAGTTTTAGAAGACGAGAGCCAATGTTGAAAAGTGCAGAACCAGAAGAACTAGTCAAGTTCCAATACCACAAACCAGCGTACGAACCGCCACTCCAATCCCCACCGACAAAGACAATTCTATTACCAGCATTTTGTGTATAATTATCACAAGTCCCTGTCGTACTAGACGCGCCTATTTCAGTTGGAAAACTTGCAATAGAGTAATTATTATCATAGCCTAAACTTTTAGAATATCCATTTTTTAAAGCATTTGTATAACCTAAAGCATTGTATGGACTTGTGAATTTATCTACTACATAATCATCTTGTGAAGTACACAAGTAGCAAACATGGTCTTTCGCATTTATTCCATCAACAAATTGAAAAACATTTCCAAAAGGATTTTCAATACCACGATAAGCAACTGCTGTTTTACCATCATTTGTTGTACAACCAGATTTCATACCTAAAGTATCACAGCCACCTGATTTTTGACCAGATGTCCATAAAACATTATTTAATGCAATGTTTACACTATCACCATCAAAATAAATAGCCGTTCCTGTTATGTCACCTGAACTATAGTTTTCTTTCTTTGTTATAGTTCTATTTTTTGCAACATTCAAGTTATATACAGAACTTGTTCCTATCGAGATTTGTTGCCCAACTTTAAAATTATTTGCTACAGAAGTATTAATAATAATTCTATTTACTCCAGTTTCTGCGACTAACGCTTTATCATCATTATTTGTTCTAAAAGTAGTCATTCCGTTTCCTAGCATTAATTGTGAATTATAATTAGCATATTCTACTAAATAAAGCATTTGAATTAAGAAATAATGATAATCTAAAATTGCTATATTATTTCCTAATTTTCGTGACTCTGTTCTAAATGAAGTTATATTTCTATTAACTTCTGGAACTTGACCACTTCTAGAACTCATTTTTGAATTTATGTAACAAGTATCATATCTTCCTACCGAAAATTGTTCTGATTTAATATAACCTTCTAATTTTGAGGCAGAAATAGATATATATTCATAAGTATCATCTCTCCATCTTTTCCAGTAAAAACTAGGTATTCTTGTAAATACTTCGCCTAAAGAGCCATCAGGATTATAGTTTATATCTCCATATTCTGCTACAACTTCATTTGTTGTTGTGTTATAAATGTAACTTGTTATATCTGACCAAGGATAAATGTAGTCAAAATCATTTTGCACTGAAGAGCCATCTTTTGTAGCATTTGCAACTTTTCCTACATTATTATCCATTCTTTCCCATGCACTTGAAGTATTATTTGAAAATTTTCTTCTTACTGTATATTTTGTTTTTATAAGTTCAGTATTTTCATATACTTCATTTATAGCATTTACCAAATTGCTTTTGTCTATTGTTTTAAGATTAGATATATCTCCAATTGAGGTATCTAAACCATTTACAACATTTTTTATTTCATTCATATCTTCTGCTCTAACTTTATTTTTGTTAGGAACAGACTCATCAATTAATTTACTTTCTTTATCTTCATAAGTTATTTTCATTTTTATCACTCCTTATATTATATTTACCCATTGTTGCAAGAGATAAGTTTTACCTATCTCAAAAGGTAATTCTGTTATTGATAAATAAATTGTTTTTTCATCATTACTAATTAATTGTAATTCTTTTATTTGTTTAATTACTGTGATGTAAGCATTTATTAATGCAGGTTCTAATTGATTATAAACTTCTGTATAAAGTATATCTAAATTATTTACAAAACTTGTTCCATCTTCGTAAATTATTCTTACTTTTGACATTTTAGCATCATCATAATCTGCTTTATCAGAAGTACTGCTATTTAATCTTGTAGCACCAACTGAATTTTCTATGACATTTGTAGGGTCATTCTCATCTTGCATTTTAATTGAATTAATAAAATTTATATTTAAAACTTCATATTTATTTTTTTGAATTTCTTGTTCATTTGTTACAAGAGTTATATTTGTTTGACCTTGTAAATTTTCAGTTTTAATTATTTTATCATTTAAATAAGTGTTTGGTATTTGAATTGTTGATTGAGTTGTTCCTCCAGTTAAAACTTTATTATATAAATTTCTTGAAAATATAATGTCATCATTATTATCTAATAAATTTACAAATTGAGGCACTAAAGAATTAATATCTTTATAATTATAATCAGTATAATCATTTTTATTATATAAAATAGTAACTTCATAAAATAGCCATTTATCTGCTTCATAATTTGTTGGTAACATAAACATATTTACCAAGTTAAAAACATTACTTACATAAAACATTCTATTACTATAATATGTTTGTGCTGTTTCAACTATGCTTGATAACCAACCAAATTTAGTATTTTTCATATAATAATAATCAGCCGTATTATTTGTTGTACTTATATTATCATTATATTGTGCATATAACTCGCCTTGATTAGAATTTATATATAATGCTTTTTGATTTATATAATCAAATGTCCCTATATCTTCTGCAAATAATGTTTCAATTGTTCCAGTTGATAAATCACATTTATATAAGCCTATTTCTTTTTGAGTTTCATCTGTCCTTAATTGATTGTTTAAAACATAATAAACTTCATTTTTATTCATAAATATAGCCTGATTTCTATAATTTTCACTATCTATATATGTTTTAAAACTTGGTGTAACTATATTACTTGCTTTTAAATAAGTATCAGTAAAATCTTTTTTCCATAAAATTATGTTTTTATTTGTTTTAACTACTGGGCAAATAATTAATTCTATAAAAGGTTCACCATCACTATTAAATTCAACATAGCCATCTCCAAATAACCATGCTGTATTAGTATCTGCTTCCCAAGTTTTCCATTCATCATCTTGACCTACTGCTGTTTTAAAATGTATAACTTTTAAATTCCAGCCAATTTCAGTGTCTTTTAAACCTAGAAAAACATAATTACCAGTGTTTGTATCTTTAAATATTTTTTTTGCATAGAAATTTCTATATAAATCAGGAAAAATGTAACTTTTATTTATATTTAATTTGTTATTTACTACAAAATTATTTAATAAAACAAGTCTTTTTTCTGCTGAGCCTGGTGTAGTTGGTGTATATTGTACACTATCTATCATATAGAATTGACCATCAGTTGTAACATTTAATTGCTGAATATATCTTAAATCTGTTCCACTTTCGTATTTATAATATACTTTTTGAGGTATAAAATCAGAGTTACATACAACAATTATTCCTTTACCATTTCCACCATCGGTTTCATCATATCCACCATAAAGAATAACATTATCTTTATAAGGTAGAACCCCTTCGAAATTAAGAGCATTATATGAAACAGGTATATAATTATTAAAATTGCTTAAATCTATGTTAGAGATTTTTTTATAACCTCCTCCAACTTGTGGATATTGTTTTTGCAACTTTCCTATTAAAAACTCAAATAATATTTTTTTATAATCTAATGTCATTTTTTATTCCTCCTATAAAAGTAGTGGTGCTTCTAATTCACAGTCTAATAAATTATTGTGAATTTCAGCAAAACCTAAATTATCAAAATAAATTAGTGAAGCATTTTCTATGTCTATGTTTCTTGTAATATATTCACCTTGTCCTATGTTTCCAACCATTTTATTTCTTTGATTATCAAAATAGTTTATTGCATTTTCACTATTAAAATTAGATACTAATTTATATGTATAAAATACTTCTGAAAAATTGCCAGGACTAATTATTTGCGTTTCTTTTGATTTAACCATATAATCTGTTGTTAATTCTGGTAAAGGTGCTTCAAAATGTACTATTTGACCTATTTTATATAAATCTTTATTATAAGTCAAAACATTTAAATTAATTTCAGCAGAGCCTTTATATCTTAAATATGCTTGACCTACTTTATTCAATTCATCACTAGATTGTACATCATTTCTGTTTTCATATCTAGCAATAACACCTTTCCTTTTTGTATTTTCTCTAATTCTTTCTACTTCATCATAATTATATACTATTTGTCTACCTTGAACAAGTGGAACATAAATAATTTCTATTATTATTCCACTTCCAATTAAATTAGTGCTTTCAATTGTTGTATCATCTGGTGTATAGTAAAATTCTGCTTCTATACCTAATTCTTTATCTGTGTTAGTAGCAAATGTAGTTTCTATACCATTTACTTTTATTTGTTTTATTATACCTATTTTTTGTTGTGTTGTAAAAGTTTTAGCATAGCCATCAGCAATTATTATCTCATCATAGTCTATTGAAGCATAAACTTTATCAGATAGCATAACTTGTTTATTTCTATAATCCCTAGTACCATAATTAAAGTTTATATCTTTAATTTTATTTTTTTCAAAATAATCAATTGTATATTTTAAATTATCTGCCCTAGGCATTAATGTAGGATCATAAAAATCAATTGCTATTGTATTTTCATCTATAACTCTAGTATTCCACTTGCTTTGCGTTATATCTGCTAAATATTGAAATACATCATATGCTGATTTATTCTGTGTAGAATAAGCACCTATTATGTCATCTTTTCCAAAGATATTTAAGTTTCCTAATACAAAGCCATAATCTTTAACAGCCTCTATAACCATATTTATAGCCTGTTCTACGGTTTTATTTGCTATAACAAAGTCAAGCGTTTCTCCTTCACTTAAAAAGGTCTTAAAATCAAGTATTTGAAGTGAGCAAAAATGAGGATTTCTTGGATTTAAACTAATATCTCCTGTGTTTTTTACAACTCCACAGAAAATCATTTCATCATTGTCATATATTTTACATTTTGAATAATCTTCTGGATAATAATAATTTGAAGTATAATCTTTTGTTTGTTCCCAACTTTTAGGATAACAATTATCTAAAATAGTTGAGGAAGTAGATAGCATTTCCTCTGTGATTGTTATTTCTTTATTGCATACTACTTCTTCATCACCTATAAACATTTTAATCATTTTTATCTACCTCCTTATGCCATACCATAATTGAAATCATTTTTAGAACCACCAGCAAATGTTTTAATATCATTAACCATTCTTCCTAATGGGTCTTGTCTAGTATTATTAATGTTAGTAACATTTACTACTGGACTTAAATTTGTGCTTGTGCTTCCATACAAACTAGGACTTAAATCAAACATTCCATCAATTGCTTGTTGTACCTTAGGTTGCATATCTTCCATACCATTTTCTAAACCAACCATATTCATTTTACCTATCCATGCAAATTCTCTTGATGGACTATGTACTCCAAATATTCCTTTTACTGCTCTTAATATTGAACTACCCATTCCACGAATTTTTCTAATTACCCATCCAGCAAAATTGCTTATACCATTCCATAAACCACGTATAAGCATACCTCCTATATCTCTAAACATACCTGGTAATTGTTTAAAATAATTAATTATTGAACTTCCTATTTTTGGTATATAGCCTAATAATGTAGGCATAGCATTGAATAAACCTTCTACAAGTCCTATTAATAATTGATAACCTGCTTTTATAAATAAAGGTAAATTATCTATTAAAATAGGTATCATTTGCAAAATAGCATCAACAATTTGTGGAATTAATGTTGGAAGCATTTGTGCTACTGCTTGTATAGACATGATAGCCATTTGAATTAAAACTTGCAAAATTGTTGGTAACATTCCTAACAATGTCTGAATTAATTGTGGTAAAACACTCACAATCATTTGAAAAATTTGAGGCAATGCTTTTATTAAACCATTTAATAAACTTGTAGCGCCATTTATTACAGTTGGTAATAATTTTTCAATTAAAGGTGGTATTTGTGGAATTAATGCATTTGTCATTTGAATTAAACCATCTATAACTTGAGGAGCCATTTTTATAACTGCTGTTGCAATATTATTACCTAAATTTGTCATTGATGAAATAACATCATCAATACTACCTACTCCACTTATAAAATTTGAAAGTGCAGATTTTGTAGCAAGGAAAGAACCACTTATTGTTTTTTCTGCTTCTGCAGACGTGTTCCCAAGTAGCCCCATTTTATCAACACCTTGTTCTAACATATTAGTTATTGCTTGTTGATATTCATCGACTGGAACATCTGTTAATTTTTTATATTCTGAACTTAAAAATCCACTTGCTTGAGCCTGTTTTAAAAATCCATCTGTTGTTTGAGGCAATAATCCAGCAAATTGGTCAGCAATACTTAAATAACTAGATGTACTTCTTGTTATCATTTTATACTTTTCAGATAATAAGTTAATATCAGCACCAGTTCCAGTAGCATAATCACTTATTGCTTGTAAACCTTTTTTTGCTGTGTCATATCCTTTTTGGTCGCCCATTGTTGAAGCAAATGTTGCTCCGACATTATTAATAGCCGTTAAGTATTCTTGAGCAGACATATTCATACTTTTATAAGCGTTTGTTGCGTCTTTTTCAATTGTTGAATAATCTATTTCATCAAATATTTTTTTTGCTCCGCCAGATAACTGCTCCATTTCAGAGAAACCTTTTACACTTGTTGCAATTAATCCAGTTATTGCTGTTGTTGCTACTGCTGTACCTTTTAAAAAAGCTCCACCAACAGATTTACCAATATTTCCAAGTTTAGAACCTAATTCACTTGTTTTCTTATCTAAATCTTTATCATCGCCTTTAAAATGAAAAACAACTTCTCCACCATTCATATTTTCACACTCCTTTCTAAAAAAAATAAGAGCAAGGGCATTTATACCCTTACCCTTTTAGGTTATTGTGTTACTACTTCGCCTTTACCATTAATTACTATTGTTAAACTAAATTCTGATGCATCTTCTGCTGATCCACCTAATTCTCCAAAGTTTAATATACAAGGTACTTTATATTTTGTATATTCTAAAACTCCTTCTTGAACTCCACTTAATAATTCAAATTGAACTAATTGATTATTAAATTGTGCTATTGTTCCATCTTTTAATAAAGTATGAATTTTACCTATTAATTCCTTAATAGCAGCATTATTTATATCAAGTTTAACAGTTGTTTCAATACTCATTGCTACACCAGTAATTATACTTCTTTGAATAGCATCACAGAAGACGTAAAAATCTTGTTGTTCTAATTCTGTATTAAATGTTACTTCTGTTGTAGTACACATTTCAGTAAATGCTGGTACTGAACTTGTTCCTGTATTTAATGATAAACCTTTAATAAGGTCTCTATTACTCATATAAAATTCCATTTTTCTATTCCTCCCATATTTTATTTACTACACATTTATATGTAGCATTATAGCCCACTCTTCTAATGTCTAAGTATTCAATAGGTTGTGGGTTAGCCCATTGAATAAACATTAATTGCCATTTTTCCTTTTTCCCGTCATCATTAGTAACTTCTCTTACTATGTTATGTCCGATTAAGTTTCCTAGCATTAATGATATATTTTTACATTCTTGAATTGATAAACCATATATATCAAACATATAATAATTAAACATAGGCATTATATCGCCATAAAACACTTCTTTTTGGCCTGTTTGTTCTTGTATAGTAATTACCCTTTTGTCATTATCATTTGTTGAATATTCGGCTTTTATTTTCCATTTTTCGGTAGTATAATTATTGACTAATTCTTGAATATAGTTTATTAAGATTAATTGCTTTCTTTCAATGTCTTTTTGTGTCATTTTAATTTATTCCTTTCAACCGATTGTTTATTAATATTGTTATATTGCTTTCTATATACTTCAGCATACCATTTTCCAAAAGTGTTTGGTGTACTCCATTTAGTATTAGCACCCATTTCCCATACATATTTTGCATAATTAGTATAAGAACCAATATAATAACCTTGATTATCTTCTTTTACTCCACCATTAATAGATGAAGTTCTTAATTTACCACTATTCTTATTATTAGATAATGGTATATTTTGATAAGTTGTATCTAAGGTTATCCTAGCAATATCATAAAGCATTTTTTTTGGTGTTTGTTCTATTTTATTTTTTGCACCAGGTTGCCATTTAAAATTAACATCAACATTCATTTTATTGCCAAAATCTTATTTTCAACTCTATTGAATAGCCATTCATCTTTTACTTCTAATATAGTATGGACTCTTTCCTCAATAATTCCTCTATTCCCTAGAAAAATTATTTGGTCGCCCTCTTTAACATCTACCCATCTTGGTACTTGATAATAACCAGTAGCCTCTGGATGTGTATAAATGCCAAAATTTATACTTTCATCAGAATTGTAAGGACAACATTTAATATAAACTTCTTTATAATTTTGATCATCAAACGAATTATTATCTTCATCTCTATTAAATTGCCTTAATTTTGCTTTCATTCCATTAACTAAAAACATTATTCTCCTCCAAAAGGTATTGTTAAAGCCATATTATCAGACATTCTACTACCTCTATATAGATAACCATTGTTTGCTAATATTCTTAATGATAAAGTTGAATAATCACTATTTAAGTCAGCAGACATATTACCTGCTTTTATATTTTTATTATAATCTATAAATGGTATATCGTGTTCAATCATAAATCTCATTTGCTCCATAGAAGCATTTTTAATAGGCAAAGGGACACTTGTTGTATTCCAACTTGTGTCCCTATATCTTAAGCCTACTTGTGAGAAAATCATCTCACTAACTGCTTCTATCTTCCAAGTTGAAATATCAGCATTTGCATAATCTGGGTATTTTAACTCAAATTCTGCTTTTGTGAAAAATTGCATTTTCTCACTTCCTTTCTAACTATTCAGCAATTACAATTGTTCCATTGAATGCATTAGAATAGTTACCATATTTATCTACACCATAGATTGAAACATTGAATGAACCTGCTTCTGTTGGTGTTCCAGTAACTGCTCCAGATGTTGCATTTAATGATAATCCAGCAGGAAGTCCAGCAGCCTCATATTTAACAACTTCTGTACCAGCAAATGCTGTTGCTTGAGTATATGCTTCATTAACTTTACCAGCATCAAATGAACCAGCATTAACTGTTGGAATACTTTCAACTAATTTAATAACTGCTTCTGGTCTAACAGTTTTTGCTCCGAACATGATGTTTCCTTCTAATACGAAATATCCTGGGAAGCCTGGATAGTTACCATCATATTGTGCGAATGAACTCCAGAATGTATCACCAACAACACCAACTTCGTTAGCAAAGTAACCAACTACATTAGTGTCTTGTTTATTCTTATCCTTAGCAACTACATTACTATTGATTTGGAATACACTAACACCATAAGCATCAGCAATTTGTCCCATATCTACACCTTCAACACCTGCTCTTGTTTCATATTTAAGAACTGATGTTAAACTAGATATAAAATTTGAATATGCGTCACTTCTTAATCCTAGTAAGTAACCATCATAAATATCTCTATCGAATAATTTAGATTTTAAATCATTAATTAATTCAATAGTTTCATTTCCATTAGATGGAGCCCATTTTGCGATTTGTCCATCAGTATAAGCCATAGAACCATCTGCTGGACCTGTGATATCAGAATTTAATTTATTAAATCCATAAATATCAATATTTTTAGCAACTTGAGCATTCTTTAATTCTATTTGCCCTTCTATTGCTCTTTCAATTCCTGAACCCATTACAATTGGACTAATTCTGAATGAATAATCCATTGCTAATTCAGTTAAGTCTACTTTAACGCTTTGATATTTAGCAAGTTCTGTTTTTAATCCTTCATTTGCTATTTCAACATTATCACGAACATTTAAAGTAGTATCAAGTTGTTTAATAACCTCGATGATAGGTGTACCTGTTCTTGTTACTTCCATATCACTTCTACTTAACATTTTGTAAAATTGTGATTGGTATAATAAGTTAGCATACACTCTTTTCATTAAACCTTGTAGGTCTAAATTTACTCCTGTAAAATTCATAATTTTCTCTCCTTTCTTTCCTCTATATTTTAACTAAAAATTATTTAGTTACAGGTACAATTAAATCTTTAATAGAAGTGTTTCTAGTGATTTTTATATCATTTGTTTTACTTCCATTATTTCCATTTACTCCTCCATTTTCATTTGGTGCTGGAGTATATGGTGTTTTTTCTTCTGCAAAGTAAGTATTTTTAAATCTTTCTGCTATGCTATCAACTGCCTTTTGGTCATCTTTTTCATCAGCATAAAGACTATTTCTTAATTTTACTACTTCATCAAAGTTTTCTTCTTTAAAACCTTTTCTAACTAATTTACTCTCTAAAGATACTCTAGCCATTTTTTCGTTTGTATCACTTAATATCTTTGTTTGATTATTATAGTTATTTTCTAGAGTAGTATAATCACTTTGCAATTTGTCAAAATCTTCTTTTTTTACATAGCCTGAATAATCAGGTTTTTCAATATCACTATTTTTAGTGTATCCTTTGTATAAATCTTTTGACATTTTTTCTAAATCTAGGTCATCATTACTAATTGTAATATCTTTGTTTTTTAAATATTTTGTAATATCTAAATTCATTTTTCTTCTCTCCTTTACTTTAAGTAAAGTGCTAAATGTGTCGACACGGCATATAGTTTATAGTCATAATTGCCTCTGGACTATTTCATTAATTCTTTTTGCTCTTTTATAGCACTATTCAAAGTTCTTATTTGAGCATTGATTTTATCAACCTCCTCATAGTTATTTAACTCTTTATAAATATCTCGGTCAGTCTTTAATCTTTTTCTTTTTAGTTCTAACGCCTGTTTTTTTTGCCTTGCTTGGTATCTATCTTTCCATTCATCAGAACTATAATCATCAGTTTCTTTTTGTCCTACATTTGTAGTTATGTTATGTTTACAATTTGGATGCTTTAATCCACCTTTATAAGCGTTTTCTATATTTTCATATTTTGATGATTTACCAGTCAAACTATAAAATTTTCCTTGCCATTCTTGACATAAAGGACAACTAAATGGATGAGGTTCTACATAAACTATATCAGTATTATTTTCATAACAATAATTAATAGTTTCATTCCATGCACTGCTTGTTAAGTTAGTGTTATAAACCATTGAATTATAACTTGCTATGTCATGGTATGCTCTTATTGTTCCATCTTGATTATGATAAGCAACTACTTTTTCAACTTTATCATATTGAGTAAGTTTCTTTTTTAAATAGTCATCTATGCTTATATACTCTTTTTTAGCCGTTTTAAGCGTTGTTTTATAGTAGTTAGTAATAATCTTTATAAATTTATCTTTTGCCTTAATTTGACTGGTTTTATCTAATTTAAACAATAAATCTGATAATTCTTTTTCTGTAAAATCTATTTTTTCACTAGATATTGGTGTTTCATTTGTTTCGACTACTTTATCTTTTACTTTTTTATAACCTTTTGAAGTTCTATTTTTTTCAATTTTATTATATTTAGAATTTACCTTGTTTAATTTGTCTTTAAATATGTCATATGATATTTTTCCTATTAAACAAGTGAATACAAGTTTTTTTACTTCATCTAAATAATCATAACTTTCTTTTGAATAACTTTGAACTTCTTCATTGATTATTTCTGATATTTCATCTCTCATTTACTACACCTCGCCATACTCAATTTTTAAATCATCTTGTTCTTTTTTGTTTTCTTCTATTAATTTTTCAATAGTAAGCATATCTTCTTTATCTATATCATCATCTATTAATTTTTTTAATATAGGAGTTATTATCTTTGCTTTTATTGAATATGGTATACTTCCAACACTTTGAACTTTATTTAATACTTGTAATTTTTTCATATCTGTTAGTTTTTCATTTAAGCCATAATCCCAATTTAATTCACTAGGTATTAGATTTTTAGTTATTCCTTGACTTTGCTGTGCCTTAACTATATTTTCTAATAAATGGTTTATTTGAGGTTCTATTTGTGTTTTAATCGCCTCTATTGTCATATCAGAATTATTTTTACTTAAATCAACACTATCTACATTTTGATATGCGTCTTTTTCATAGCCAAAACTTGCTGGGCTTAATCCTGCCATTTGTATTATTTGATAATCACAGAACTTAAAGGAAGTTATATATTCATTTACTCTTATTTGTCCTTGTAAAAATTCAAATAAATAATGTTCTTTATCTCCAGGTAGTAATGTAAAATAGTCTGCTAATTTTCCAACACTCAAAGTATCTACTTTATAATGAGTTGCTCCAGGTGTCCAATTTGTAACTATATCACCACTTTGGAAATGTTGTGTTGTTGCTATTTTTGTTTTGGTTTTTTCTATTTCATCAGCAAATGTATTAAATATTTCCATTTCTTCATTGATAAATTTTTTACTATCTTTAAAGAAGTCTTGTCCTACATCTATGTTTATTAAAATTTCATAAGGTAATATATATTTTGGTAGATAATCATTACCAGTATATTTATTGAAAACATTTATATCAATTGGTACAAGTTTACTGCCATCAATTTTAAATGCTTTCATATTCATATATGTTGTACCATTATCTATTAAAATTTCTCTATGTAGTTCATATGTTTCATCAGATGTATCGTACTCTTGTATGATAGTACCACTTATTACTTTATCAAATTTTTGTACTAAATCGTGTATATCTGATTTTTTAATACATTCAAGATAAATTTTATTATCGAATTTATGTATTAATATAAAACTCTCTTCTTCATATACTGCTAATTCCAAACTTTCTTTTAAAGTAGGCATTAACCAATTTATATTAAGTCCTTCTGTTTGTGTTACTAAATCTGAACCAAATATTTGATTAACTATATATGTAGCAACTTTTTTACCACTTGGTGCAACTATATATTTTGATTTTCTAAATATGTTAGGTTTACCATTTGTTGTACCAGGTTGTGTAACTGTTGCTTCTACTTTGATATAAGGTGCTTCTAATACATTGTAAGCACTCTTTATTCTTGCATTATTCATTTACTTCCACCCCCTCGTACATAATAACCTCTATATGAGCCGTTTTTTTAACTTCATCAGTATATTTATACTTATAACTTCTAACAACTATTTGTACAGGTTTATTTGTACCTAATAGATGCCTTTTATTTCTAACTTTTACTACATAAATTTTATTCATTGGAGCAAAGTCTTTATCTATTTTTAAACATTTAATACATTGTCCTTTTAAATAGAGATATAATTTCCATTTTTTATTTTCTTTGTATGTTTTTATTATTTTTTTAATTTTATTTATCATTTTATACCTCCTTTCTATAAAATAAAAAGCATAAAGACATTTCTATCTCTATGCTTCTTATGTTTCGACACACTTTTTGCACTTATCTAGCATATTCATTATACCATACTTATTGATATAATGTCAACTTTCTCTTTTATAACTCTTTATATGAGTATAATGTGATGGGTATATTTCATATTCCTCTATCATTTTACATTTTTGACAAGGTATTTTTATTCTTAATGGAGTTGTTATATCTATACCCATTTTTTTTAAATTATTATAATATTCTTCTATATTTATTTCTAATAAAAATCTTTTACTAGCCTTACACCTAATTTCTATTTTAATCAACTCCTTAAACGACTGGTGCTCTATCAGTCTCTTTAAATTCAACTATAATATATCTTAATCCATCGTTATGGTCATCAAATTCTTTTACATAACAATTCTGCCCTGTTTTTGCACTTTCTATAGTGTCATATCTATAACTCTCTAGTTCAATTATGCCATCATCTTTACCACTATATATTGGTGTTCCATCATCGTTAAAATGTTTAATACAATTGTTTTTATAAATAAGTAAATAATTTTTATAAAATAATGACTGCATATATTGAACTCCCTCGTCAACTGTCAATTTTTTCTTGTCAGTTAATTCATGAGGTATATTATCAGCAATTAATCTATTGTGAAAATGTGCCGCTGCACTATCTAATACAATTGTAGTAATTGGAACGTGTGGATATCTTTGTTTTAAATACAATAGGAATAATCTTAATTGTTTACTAAAATATTCTGTTGTAGGATTATCATTTTCTATTTTTGGATTATGATAATAACATTCTAAACGAATTAATTTCCATAGTTTTGTTGCTTTTTCATACACTAATGCAATAGGAACAAACGCAGTTGCGTGAACCGACCCATAATCTATTCCTATACCTATTTCTCTAAATACATACCCTTGTAAATTATCTATTACATTTATTTGATTAAATACTCTACCACTTGCTAAAATCCATTTACAAAATATCTTTTGGTCTCTTAAACTACCAGGAGGGAACATTTCTAATACTTTTCGTATTGCTTCCTCTGTGTCAAGTTTAGGGTTATCATAAGGCAAAAATGTATAATGTATAGCATTTGGTTTATTGTCTATATAATCGACTTTATAAGGGTGGTTTTCTCCACCTTCTACATTAAATGAATGAATTGTCTTTAAATAAGGGTGATTAGCATAACTTACTTGTCTACCTGGGAACTCATTAAATGGTTCTCTTAAATTATCTTGACTATAAATTCTAGCACTTTCATCTATCCACTCAAATATTAATGGTTTACCTAGTATTTTATTGAATGCTAATACATTATTAAATCCAAAAAAATAATATCTTATATTATATATTTCTAGATACTTTTCATCAGTCTGCCATTTTAATATATAGTCTTTACCTTTTAAAAGTCCCATATCATCTAAAAACTTTTTTATAGGTTCTAATATATTACCTTTTAATGTTTCTAAACTCCACCCAGTTATAGAACCAAAATATGTTTCGTTAGGATTATAATTGTATAATGCTTGTGCATACATTAAAGTTGCTAGGCATATATCATATGTTTTACCACTCTGTGTACTCCCTAAAACATATATTTCAGTTTTATTTGGGCTAATTATATCATTTAATAGATTTTCTTGCTTTTTTGATAGTTTTATGTTCATTTTCTAACTTCCTATCAATTTCTTGTATTTTTTGTGTTGTTCTTCCTTGACACTCATTACTTTGTATATCTTTTATAACTAATTCTCTTTTTTCTAGTTTTAGTTTTTCTTCTTCTGATACTATAATATTATTACTATTTTTTATCATATATCTATTGTTATTTATTTTTATAAACTCCATATAGTCCTCCTATATTTTAAATACAGAACCATCATCAGAATATATTCCATAACCATTGCCAAGTTCTTTGTATACTCTTCCATTTCTTACATTAATAGATTTTGTATGTTCTGCTCTTTTAGGTATTTTAACAAATTTATCAGGAATATTTGCAGGTTCTTTTATTACATCTTTATTAACAGGTTTATTGTCTAATGATATTATTTCTATGTTTTCTTTTTCTATTGGAATTTCTAATTCATCCATAGTTTCAATATCTTCAATTTTAATTCCTTTCTTTGTATCTTTCTTTCTAGCCATAATTTTAATTCCTTTCTTTGTATTATTAGTAATTGATAACCTAGCCCACCTCACACCTAGTTATCTTGCATACTCATATGGTGCGTATGCTTCCCACATTTTAATTATACTATATTACTTCAACAAAGTCTATATCAGGATACTTTGTTAATAACATTTTTATTTTAAGCCTATATACCTTATCTTTTGCCGTTATAGGGCTTTTAATGTCTTCAACTATATATTTACCTTTTTCATTGTCAAAGTACTTAAAATCTGCTTTATAATAGGTTTTAGGATATGTTTTACCTTTATAATGAATTGTATCTAGTAATAAGAACTTTGGCTGTAGTTCTAATTCTTTTATTATTCCTGCTTTTTCTAGTTGCTTTAAAGTGATATATCTAGATTTTTCTTTTTTGCTTGAAAATCTTATATTTTTATAATATGTTATTGTATTTCTGTACTTATTTTTTTTTGTATATTCTTTCATATTTGAACAAATTTCCTTTTCTTAATTCTTTTGCATAACAATTTCTGCAAAGATTTCTACCTTTATTTTCTTTTTCTTCACCACATAATTTGCAAATAATCATATACTTGTTTTTTAAACAATGTAATCTTTTATGTTCAGAAGCAGTTAATAACATCAAATTTTCTATTCTATTGTCTAATTTGTTTTCATTTATATGATGAACGTGTTCATTAGTTTTTAATTCTCTACCCAAATACTTCATCATTACAAGCCTATGTTCTTCTATTTGTTTACCATTATATTCAATATATTTGTATCCTGTGCTTTTTGATATATGTCCACCTTTCCAACTTTCTATTGTATTATTATAATTTTTAAATTCACTTTCACATTTTTTTGAGCAAAATCTATTTTTCCTTTTTCTTTTTAAATAACATTTATAAATTTTAAATTCTTTTTTACAATTATCACAAATTATTGTTTCCATATTTTCCTCCTATGAGGTAAAAAAAGCACTTAATGACATCTAGGATTATTGTCGAGATAGTCCCTAGACATCATTAAATGCTCTTTTACTACCTCGACAAATTAATTATATCATTTTTCTTTATTTTTGTAAATACTATCAAACTTTATTCCATTATAGATAACTTTGGTGTTGTGATATTTATTACTTTTTATCTTCATATAATACACTCTCCAAATTACTATTATCTACTACTTCTAATTTTATTGTTGGAACTGATACTTCTGTTTTTTCTGCTTCTAATTCTCCTATGGTTTCAAGAATAGTCTTATAATTAATAGCATTGCCTTTCATAGCACCTTTAACTATGCCTATATTCATCAAATCTTGATATGTCTTACCAGTAGGCACTCCGTTTTTATCTTTAACTTCTTCCTCTAGTAATTCCATAAGTGCTAATTTAAAAGATTTTTTTAATTGTCTAGTTTTTCCACTAGCCCTACCTCCCATTATTGCAATTTGTCTTTGCTCTTCCTCTGTTCGCTTATTGAAAGGTATTAAATTATCTTCTTTAGCCATAGTATCACTTCCTTTTTATTTTAATTTTTTACTTAAGTATAAGAATGGGGTATCACATATTGCTATCATAATTTCTAATATAGTTGTTGTTGTTGCAATAGCAAATATTGTTTTTAAATCATATATACCTATAAATGCTATTATTGTAAAGAAATAATTTTCTAAACAATTACTTATTATTGTTGCTATATTATTTCTTACCCACATTTTGTTAGGTATTTTCTTTTTTATTTTTTCAAATATAAATATATCAGCCATATTGCTTAAATAGCACATAATAATACTTGCAATGTTAATTCTTAGACTAAAAGTAAATAGATTTTTCATGCTATCATTTACCATATCTAGTTCATTTGGTATAAATCTTAATGCAAATTGTGTTGCTATTGTAAACAATATAACTGCACATATACCTAAATTTATTGCTTTTCTACTTTCTTTTGTACTATATTTTTCACTTAATATGTCTGTTGCTAAAAATGTACTAGCAAATAAAATATTTCCTAATGTTGCTTGTAAACCTAATATATTGATGTTTTTAGCAACTAATAAATTTGCTGTCACTAGAGCAACTGCTATCCACACATATAGTCCTTCTTTTTTGAATATTTTTTCAATTAATACTTCTATTCCAAAACATAATATTATTCCTGCATACCCATTGCTAACTTATAATTGTAACTCATTTGTAAAGTTCTGTCCTCTTTACTTTTTATTTTTGGTAATTTTCTTCCGTTTACGCTTCTTCCATATACTACTTGTTGAAGCCAACTAGAACTATCTACATAATCAAAAGGAACTTTATCTAAAACTTTTTTTCTTGTCATTCCTAAACAATGCACTTTGCAATTATATTTTTTTGCATATTTTAGAAACATTAAATATTGATGGTCTTGTATATCTTCGTTTTTAAAGCCAGTTATTGCTATTACTTTATTTTGATATTCTTGACACATTTTTTTAAATTCTTCTATTCCTCTGTTTTTATGCCATACTGGAATTATTTTGTCTGATACACTTTCAAGTATTTTTCTTAATTCTAATACTTTATCATAGCCTATGATATTGTCTACATCCATTTCAAAATATCCAACAACATTCGGTCTATCAAATTCTTTTATAAATTCAGCATACTCTTTAGTATATTGTTCCCAATCTACTTGTTTTCCTTTTTGAAAACTATGAGCCCCGCTGTCTATCATTATAAGTTCACTATTATCTCGCATTGTTTCTGCAAAATCATAATTTTTATCTCTTATGTAATAATAAGACATTAAATTCCATTTGAATTTATAACCATCTTTGATAAGTTTTTCTAATCCTCCTCTAGGCGAACTTCCTTCAACAGCACTTAGAAAAACTTTCATTTAATAGAAGTTTTAGTTTTCATCTTCTACTCCAACTTTTTTAAAGTGTATATCTCTATCTATATGATGACAATTAGGACATTCCAGCATGTTGTGTTCAGGTTTATCATATGTTTCATTGGTTAATTCTTCTACATCATTCCAATTTATGTCATCATTAACAAAATCAAACATACTCATATCAATATCTAAAATGTTATCTAATTCTTCATCTAACTTAGTATAGTCCCACATTGATTTTTCAGAAACTTTATTATCTGCTAATCTAAATGCTTTTATTTGTTCTTCGGTTAAGTCATCAGCATAAATAACTGGTACTTCTTTCATATCAAGTCTTTTAGCACTTTCTAATCTAGTATGTCCTGCTACTATTACATTGTTTTTATCTAATATAATAGGGTTTTTAAAGCCAAACTCTTTTATACTATTCATTACATAAGGAATAGCATCTTCATTTAATCTTGGGTTATTTTTATAGGGTTTTATATCATCTATTGGTATATATTTAATTTCTAATTTTTTCATAATTACTCCTTATTAAGTTTCAAGTATTATTTTAATTCTGCCATTTCTAAATATTTATTGTTTAATTCATTTACTACTTGTAAGGCTCTTACTTTCTCATCATATGCTTTTGTTATACCTATTCCATTTTTAACTACCCATACTTGAGATACTTCTACTTCATTATCTACTAATGTTCCTTGATCCTTTTTGTTATGTGTAATTGTTGATTTATCTACTACTTTTGTAGTTTTGATTTTATTATATTCAACATCTTTTTCAATTATCTTTTCAAATAATGCTTTTTTATACATAATTTCATCTAATTCCATATATTCAATATTACATAATAATTGTGCTACTGGTATTAATGTATAATTTCCTTTTTCATCTTCATATTTTGCTATTTCTTTTGTTACCTTTGTTATATTTTCATTAAATTTTATTAAATCTCTTTCCATTTTTTATTTTCCTCCTAAATATTTACTTTCTTTTGCTTTTGTTTTTAATTCCCTATAAATTTCATCAGTGCTGATAAAAATTTGTGGGATTTGATTTATTCTTTTTAATTCTCTCCAATATTTTCGCTCTTCCTTATCTTTGATTTTACCTAGTTCTATTGTCCTTGATTTTATTATGTCATATAATGGTTCGTTTTTTGGTATGCTTCCTAATTTCTTTTTAAATTCAAAAAAGCCTAAATTCATAAAACTCTCCCAATTTATATTTTCATATCTACTGCAATAAAACGCATATGCTTGGTCTAAATCATCCTGATAAGCAAAACAAAATATTTTTTTATTTATTGGTCTTTTATAATTATTTGTTATTTTCGCTACTGGGAGTATCATCATCAGGTTGTGTTAATAAAGTTATAAGTTTTTGCCCGAATAAAGCCATTTTTTTACCTAATATAGGGTCTGTACTTGTTGCGTCTATTCCTAATTCTTCAAATAATTTTATTATGTTCATATTAAATGATTTTTCTATTATTTTATTTATTGTTAAAATTTGTTCTTCTTGTATAAATTGATTTTCTAATTGTAAATAATTAGTTTCATCATAAATTATTTTACCATTACCTAAATCTTTTTTTATTACTAAATCATCTTTAGTTTTGCCTTTTTTTGTTAGAAAATCTACTAACTTAAACTTAGCCTCTGCTGTTATTCCTTCTAACATTTCAGCAATTCCAACAGTTCTTTTAAATGGTATTTTTTTTTCTTCACCATCTTTGTTATAAATAAGTTCAAATTCATCTAAACTTATTTTTTTAAATTCATAATCCATACAATCCTCCTTATTAGCAAAATCTGTGTCAACAAACTCATTAATCAACAAACTCTTAACACAAAAGTTGGATTCGAAGAATTATTGATTTTCTAAAAAGGGGCGATTAATTTTTAAATTCTTCTTTCCATTGCTAGTATAATTGTACCACTTAATTAATTTAATGTCAATTATTTAACTCGTTCATTACATCTAATGCAATAAACTTCTTTATCTTTATTTGTCATAAATATACTATGCTTTTTACAAATAGGACATATTCCTTTTGGTTTTTTACCATATGTATTTTTTATATTAATTTGATTTTCTTTTTCTTTATTTCTTTCTAATTTTCTTTTAAAACTCATCTTTTCATTTTCCTTTCATTTTTTTCAATGTTTCTTACATTTAATAACTTCTTCTTTTGCAAAATAACCATATTTTTTATATTGTATTTCTAATAATTTAGGTTGCCATTCTTTTTTATTTGAATGCACTAATCTGTGACACTTATCGCATAATACTATTATATTTTTTTCTACCGTTAAACCTAATTGACTTCTATAATAAATGTGATGTCTATGTAAATAACTTGTACTACCACATAATTGACAATATGGTTGTTCTTCGGTTATTTTTTCATATACTAATTTTTCTTGTTTAGTCATTTTTTAAAGTATATGTACTATAAGTACAATAATGCCCATATCTATTTTTTTTAGTAGTATTTACGCTTATTATGTCATATTTTCTTCTTAAAACATAAATTATATGTGATAATCTTGTTACTCCATAAATTTCAAATGCTTCCCAACTAGTTATTTTACCTTTTTCTAATAAATGTTTTTCTATTAATTGTTTTTGTGTTTCCATAACTAACCTCTTATCATTTCTTCTAATCTTTTTAATTCATCAGGGCTTAATGTTTCTATGCCTTGTTCTTCACATTCTTCACATAACCCTTTTAATAATAATGCAAATTCTCTTGTATTTAATTCATGACTAGGTGTAAATACATGATATACTATAAATTCTTGTCCATTTCTAATTATTTTAGACTTTCTTTCATAATATTCAATTCCTCTTAATTCTGTATCTTTAGGTACTAAAATTTCATATCTTTGTGAATAATCTTTTAACATTTTAAAATGTAATTCTTCTACGCTGATTTTTAATGTTAGTGCAAGTTCATTTAATAATTTCCAATATTTAGCATTTTGGTCTAGATTTCTTTTTTCTTTATACTCTTTTACTTCATAAATTTTAGTATCATCTAATTCCAACATATATGGAATTAATTTTTTTATTGTTCCTCTCATTTTTATAACTCAAATATAGATATTTGCCTATCTATATCATTTAACATTTTATCTTTTGCATCTTTGCAAAAATTCTTTTTTATTTCAAATCCATAACAACTTCTATTTAATTCTGCACATGCTCTTAAAGTACTTGCACTTCCACAGCATGGATCAATTACTACATCGCCCTCATCTGTGAAAATTTTAATTAATTCTTTTAATACATTTACCGGTTTTTGTGTTGGATGAATTTTAGGAATATCTTTGCTATCTCTTTTCCACTCAAACCAATTAAATATCATGTGATTTTTACCATCTGCTCCAATATTATTGAATTTAGGCAATTTTTCTCTATAAAGAACTACTGCGTATTCACACGCATTTACTATTTTCATATTTGCCTTTAATACTTGTGCAGAAAAATTTTTACAAAATATTAATGGATAACTATGTTTTAATCCATGTTTTTTTCCTTGTTCAACCACCATAGGTATTTGTTCGAAAGCACAAAATACTATCATTGCAGGAGCATTAGAACTTCTTCCTTTTTGACCTCCTGATTTTGGTTCTTTATTTAAATATCTTGTACAAAAATCAAAGAAATTATTTATTTTAAAATCTTTGTCTGTGTCAAAGAAACTTTTATTTGCTAGTTTGCTTTCTCCATTTTTGTTATCTCCGTCTATATACCATTGTGGATTACTCGCATATGCGTTATTTCCAAGATTATATGGTATATCTGCTATAATTAACTGTGCATGTGGTATTCCATATCTTTTCGCATTTTCAAAGTGATCATTATATAATTCTATTTTTGTTCGTTTCATTGATTTTCCTTTCCATTTCTATAAAATTATTACATCTATAAACTCCGATTAAATTCTGATATTTCAAGCCTGTTACATCCAGCACATCTCTTGCAGAGTTTATCTTGCTCTAGTTGTTTCATTTCACACCTCAATATTGTTTTTATTAAAATCTACAGATAACCTTTCCATAAATTCATTCCAATCTTTCGATTCCTTTATGTGATTTTTTATTTTTTCTAGTGTTTTTATCTCTCCTGTAAGTTTACCTACCACATAGAATAACCAGCATAAAATAGTTATTAATATCACTTTCATTTACTCTTCTCCTTTTGCTAAATAATATCTTTTAAAATCTACTTTTTCGCCATATCTGTTTTTGCTACTTTCCCACTCTGTTTTAAATTCATAACCTCTTTCTTTTAGTTCTTTTATTCGTGTTGCTAATTGTGTTATTCCTAAATCGTTGTATGCGTCTTTACTTGTTATACTTCCAAATTTCTTTATATAATCTATTATTCTTTGTCTTTGATTTATCTTCATTAGTTTCACTCTCCAATCTGTTTTATACTCATTTTTTCAGCAAGTTGTTTAGTAAATTCTTGCATTTGAGGTGGCAACATTTTTCTTTCTTGTTCTCTTTGAACTAAAACATCATATTGTTTTAAAAACTGTCCTTTCGTAACTGTATTAACTGTATCTATATCTGTTCTTGCTAATTCTGCCACTTGTCTTACATTTCCAAAAAATTT
>ENA-OOYV01000374-OOYV01000374.1-human-gut-metagenome-genome-assembly--contig:-NODE-374-length-32817-cov-8.336976_pt1 | contig 32817 bp, 28 predicted proteins | sample MGYA00241704_ERZ501380 | MGnify/ENA primary metagenome ERZ501380 (study PRJEB25962, sample SAMEA2042984) | human gut metagenome | biome: human gut; feature: human-associated habitat; material: faeces...
ATCAAACTATTAAAATTTTTAATTTTACTATTGACTTTTAATAGTTAGACTCCTTTAGAGAAAACAGAAAAGACTATTTAGCCTCTTCTGTGCATCTTGTTTCTCTTATTACTGTTACTTTTATAGTACCAGGATATTTTAATTCATTTTCTATTTTTTCTTTGATTTCTCTAGCTATTTGATATGCTGTTAAATCGTCTACTTCTTCAGGTTTTACCATTACACGAAGTTCTCTACCAGCTTGAACGGCATATGCTTTTTCGACACCGGAAACATCATTACCTATTGCTTCTAATTCTTCTAATCTTTGAATATAATTTTCTGAAGAATCATTTCTAGCACCTGGACGTGATGCTGAGATTGAATCTGCTATTGAAACAATAGACGCTATAATGCTTGTTGGTGGTACATCTCCATGATGAGAAGCTATAGAATTTATAACAACTTCATCTTCGCCATATTTTTTAGCTAGATCAGCACCAATTTTTACATGGCTTCCTTCCATTTCAAAATCAATTGCTTTTCCAATATCATGAAGTAAACCTGCTCTTTTAGCAAGATTGACATTTTCTCCTAATTCACCTGCTAATATACCAGATAAATTAGCAACCTCCATAGAGTGCTTTAAGGCATTTTGTCCATAACTACTTCTAAAGTGTAACTTTCCTACTATTTCTACTAATTCAGGATCCATTTTAGATAATCCAAGTTTATATAAAGCATTTTTACCATACTCTTTAATAGCAGTTCTTACGTCTGCACATGTCTTAGCATATAATTCCTCTATTCTAGCCGGATGAATTCTGCCATCTTTAATTAATGTTTCTAGAGTAAGTCTTGCTATTTCTCTTCTTAATGGATCAAAACTTGAGATTACAATAGCTTCTGGAGTATCGTCAATTATTAAATCAACACCTGTTACTGATTCTATTGTTCTAATATTTCTTCCTTCTCTACCAATTAATCTACCTTTCATTTCATCATTAGGTAATGCTATTACAGATACTGTTTGTTCACTAGTAATATCTGCTGAATATTTTTGCATTGTGCCTACTAGCAATTCTTTACTCTTTTCATCAACTTCTAATTTGGCTTCAGCCTCTTTTTCTTTGATATATGCTGTTATTTCTTTTGACATTTTTTCTTCAACGATTTTCATTATTTCAGTTTTTGCTTGTTCTTTGCTGTATTTACTTATTTTTTCTAATTCTTCTAGTTCTTGTTTCTTAATCTGTTCCATTTCTTCTTTTGCGTCTTGAATTTTTTGCTGTTTTTCTAATAAATTATTTTCTCTTTCCTCTAGAGAATTTTCTCTATTTTGCATTGCTAAATCACGGCGATCAATATTATTTTCTCTTTGAAGAAGTCTTTCTTCTTGCTCTTTTATTTCGCCTTTTTTCTCTTTTATTTCTTTATCCGCTTCAATTTTTAATTTATGTATTTCTTCTTTAGTTTCAAATAAAGATTCTCTTTTAATTTTATCTGCATCTTTCTTTGCTTTTTCGATTATTGAATCTGCTTCTTTTTCTTGATTTTTTTTCTTTAAAATATTTATAACTATAATGCTAACTAGTCCAACAATTAATCCAAGAACAAATAGTAAAATGGAGAAAACTGTTTCATTCATCTGAACACCTCCATTCTTTAATTATATATTATAGAAAAAATTATTAATTTTAATTTAAACTATACAATTTAATTGTATCTTAGTTTTACAATGTTGTCAAGCAAATTTTAATTGTAACAAAAAGAAAAAAGAGTTTTAAATACTCTTAATCATCTGAGAAAAAATCATCAAAGAAATCATCATCATTAGTATTATCTTGATACATATTTGATATATTTTCTGTTTTTACTGGTGTCTGCTCAACATTTGTTGGTGTTTGCTCAACAGTAGGTGCAGCAGGAACTTCTTTATGTACTTCTTCTGAAGGAACATCTACTACTTGATTTGTTTTATTTGAAACTAGTTCTTCAAATGGCAAATTTTTCTTTTCTTCTACTTCTTTAGTTTGTTCCTCTTCTTTTTCTATTTCGGCTATCTTAGCATCTATCTTTTTAACTAAGTCATCTATATTGAAACCACCTTCATCGGAAGCATTATTATCACCACCAAGGAATTGAGGTAAACCACCACCAAATGGATTTGCTCCACCCATTGAAGAGCCTGCACTAAATGGATTTGCACCACCCATTGGTGAACCACCAAATGGACCTGCAAACGGATTCATTCCACCAAATGGACTTGCACCACCCATTGGATTTGAGGCTCCCATGGCTTCCATTTTTTCTGCTTTTTTCTTTTTTACAAATTCTCTTATATCAAATAATTGTAATTCTTTCTTTTCTCTTGATGGAGGTGTTGCCTTTGGATAAGTCCTTCCCCAATCAACTTGGAAATCTGTTTCAAATTTTGTTTTATACGGAAACATTCTTCTTCTTAAAACAATTATTTCAAATTGACTTAATCTTTGAAGATCACTTACTGTTACTAATGGTGTTGAAGCAGTTTTTTCTTTATCTTTTGATTTTACTTCACCACACATTTTACTTATTTCTTCTAGAGCAGCAATTTCACTACTTATCAAATATAATAGATTACAGTTACCACGAATTGTGTCACCATTTTCTTTACCATATACTTGAGTTAACTGAGCAAAGTTCTGGATAATGAATGTAAACCTTATTAATCTACTTCTTGCCGCTGTTACCATTGTTGTTACATCTTTTAATGGTGGCATGTTGGCAAACTCATCCAAAATGAAATTTGTTCTAAATGGTAACTTTCCACCACTTTCTTGAGCAACATCTATTAATGTTTCATAACATTGTTTAATAAATATTGTTGCTAATGGATGTAATGTTTTCTTTTCGTCTTGAACAATTAAGAAAACGGCAGTTTTCTTTCTTCCAATTTCTCTCATGTCAAAATCACTATATGATAACATTTCAGAAAGATTTTCTCTTTCGGAGAATAATTTCATTTTTTGTTTGAAGGTAGCTATAATACCTTGTTTTGTTTCATCCGCTGTAAACACTGTTCCTGAAGCATTTATATAGGCAGCTTTAGATGGATCCTTACTATTAAAATATTCTTTAGCATAGTTATTATTTGGTCCACCAAATCTTTCTTCACCTAAACTGCTCATTAGGTTAACACTATTTACATTTATTTGTTCTGGAGTTCCATCTTCAAATAAACCTAGGGCTAATCCAGTAAAGTAATCTGCTGCTGTTTTTTCCCAGAATGGATCACCACTACTTTTTTCTTCGTACAAAATATTTAAGGCTAAGTCATCTAGTAATTCTATTGCCTTATCTGTATTACCTTCTTTATATAATTTATAAGGTAAACTCATTGGGTTCCATGCATTACCTCTTTGCGGATCTCTAAAGTTTAAAGTAATAATATTATAATCATTAGCTTTTAAAAGTTCTGCTGTTTCTTCATATAACTCACCTTTAGGGTCAGTCAAAATCATTGACTCGCCGTGCTTTGCTAATAATTTTATCATTGGTTTGGCAACAATTACACTTTTACCTGAACCAGTAGCACCCATTACTAAGTAATGGTCTTCACCATTGTCTACCCACATCTTACCTTTTTTACTATGTAAGGCAATACCAGCGGCATCAATATGTTCATCTTTTATATTAACTATTTCTAGACCTTTTTTAAACTCAGCATCTGTAGCCCATCTAGAATATCCTTTTTCTTTTTTGCTTCCTACCGAAAAGCCAAAACCTTTATCACGATCAAAAATATAGGACTTAACAGCCATAAAAATTCCTATTAAGGCTGCTAAAAACAAGAAAAAGGTCATTCCTATGTATTTAGCTGTAAATGCTTTAAATGGTAAAAATCCATAAAAGCGTCCTTCAGTTGCAATACTTGATGCATTTAAAACACCTATTGCACATAAATATAATAAAAATACACAAAAGGCTATAAATATTATTAAATCTTTTTTTTCTACCTTAAATTTCATATATAATCGTCCTCCAAAATAACTAACATTATTATAGCATTAATACTTTGAATTGTAAACAATAATTATTGAAAAAATGAACATCTAAAATGTCCATTTATGCTTTTTAATTTGCTTTTTCTTCAAGATATAAACTTACATTATAATTCATAATATTCTTCTCTGTGAATGTATATTTATTTTTATTTATATCTATTACTTTATATACTCTATTTGTTCCTGATAATTCTAATGAACATTTATCAGCATCTGTTGTAATTTTATCAATATTGGCATTGATAAATTCTTTATATTTATCAAGAGTATATTGTTTCTTCTGTTGATCACTTAACAAATTATAAGCTTCTTCTATATTATTATTTATTTTATCAACATAATCTGATAAATAAAATACACATATTTGTTCTTTGGAAACTAAACTAGAGTTTTTTATTTTATTATTTTTATTATCTTCTATTTTTATTTTCTTTATACTATCAATTATTTTTTTATAATTATCTTTTTCTTGTAATGGGTATATAGCAAATGATAGTGTATCAAAATCTGTTATTACAACTACCTTAAAATTATTATCTATTTCTTGTTTTCCATCGAATGTTATTTGATTTACTTTTCCTTCAACATAATATATATAATCATTTTTTACTTTAACATATTCCATTTTGATTACTTTTACTGATGAATTTATAGGATATTCTTCTATATTGTTATAAATATTATTTAGGGTTATATTTTTTTTATCTATATAATCACTATATAATACATCATATAGACTACTGGAATCTTGATTTGATATATTGTTTATATAATCATTAATGTAACTTGTAACTGTAAAGAAAGTATTATATTCATTAACTGTCTCTAATTTATCACTATTACTTTTATGATTTAATATTAATACTAGCACTACTATTACTACGCATACTATTACTATCGTAACAAATGTTTTTATATCATCTTTCCTCATATTATCTCCCTTTAATTACAACCATTTTTTACATATTCTGCAAAGCTATTTGAATTATTTGCTCTACCCGTACATGTTGTTTCAGCATTTGCAGGCCTTTCAAATGTTTTACAAAATTCTTTTGTTAATGCTGCTGCTGTTTTACTACTGTTTTGTAAATCACTATACAATCCTGAATAACCATTCTTTAATTCATATGTTAAGAAGTCTATTTGTCCTCCTATGGTATTATAAGTATTTGGAAATGTATTCTTTAAGTTATCCCATCTACCATTGTGCCACTGACAAAGACCATAACTTGTTGGAACACCATTTTGGTAATCACCTAATATTTCCGGATCAAAAGTACCAGCACTTTCAGAGTTTATATTTGTCATTAAGGCAATAACACCATTTTGAGAATATTCTCTATTTGATAACGTTAAACATACTGTTTGTTTGTTATCTTTTCCTTGTACAGGTGTATTACCACCTTGTGTTGTTGGTCTAGGATTATCCTCAGATACATAGTTTAAGCCATCTACTCTTTCACCGTTAACTAAAACTTCAAAATGTAAGTGTGAGCCATTTGAACGACCGCTACTTCCCATTTTTCCTATTACTTGGCCTTTTGTTACGGTATCTCCTGTCCTAACGGTTATTGAATTTTCATATAGATGGGCATATAGTGTTACAGTACCATCATCATGAGCTATTTTTACAAAGTTACCATATCCGCCACCACATGGATCTTCAGTTGAACTTGATCTACAATTTGTCACATCACCTGGTGCCGGGTATAAAACGGTTCCACTTTGGGCCGCTATGATGTTGATTGTTCCAAGTGAACCATCATTTGCAGCTATATCGGTTCCGGTATGATTTCCCTTTTTACCAGTAAATGGATCTATTCTATTTCCAAAATATGATGTTATAGTTGTAGGTACTGGTTTTCCAGTAGCAAATAATTTTCCATTTATTGTTTCTGTTTCACTACTACCTATTGGCCACCAATAAGAAGTTGATGATATTATATCCGAATAGCCAAGGGAACCTCCTCCAGTTCCTCCACCAGTTCCTATTTCTATTATTCCTAATTCCATAAGTGGTGCTATTAAAACTACTAAAAAAATTATGATGGAAAAGAAACCAATAGCAATTCCTATTATTATGAGTTTTACTTTTAATGGTAAACTATTCCATGCTAATTTCATTTTACTATTTTTAGTTTCTTCTTCATTCATAATTTTCACCACCTAACAGTGATTATAAACCACCACCAGAACCAAATGATTCTAATTCGTCTTCAGTTACAATTACATTTATTTGCATTCTTCTATTACCACATACAAATAATGCTTCACCTTGACTAAATCTCTTTATTGATTCTTTTTCATTATCATTCAAATCTACTAACATTGATAAGTCTTCTACTGCTTGTTTTTTTAGTCCCATAACTAAATAATATGAAGCATTATCAAATATTGCTTTACCATGCATTAATATTCCATCTGCTACAAAGTCTGATGGCTGCTGAGTTATTATTATTGTACCTGTATTATATTTTCTTGCTCTTCTTTGTACTTGAGCTAAGAATTCTGCTCCTAATTCATTTTTTGCTCCTAATAGAACATGGGCTTCATCTACTGATAAAACAGTATTCACATTAGGATTTAAACATAATCCCCAAGCAAACTTTAGAACATTAAATAATAGAGCATTTCTTATATTAGCATCAGAATTCATAAGTTCTTTTATATTAAATACTAGGAAATTACTTTCTGTATTTATTGATGTATGTCCATTAAAGTAATACTTTAATTCTCTTACTAATGGTCTTAATTTTAATTCTAATCTTTCCATCACATCTCTTTCATGAGTTTTCTCAGTCATTGATGTTAATTTACTAGTTACTGTTATATATACATCACTAAATGTTGGATAGTCATTTGATGTAAACTTAGAAAAATCTGATGTAAATGTTATTCCAAATCTTGCATATGTATCTTGTACTACTCCACTAAATAGTGCTAATACATCTTCTTCGATATCTGGAGAATAATATTTCATAAATGCTTTTAATGATTGTAATGTTTTATTTAATACTGTATATCCTAAACCATTTCTTGCTTCGCCTTCATCAGCATCCATGATTACTTCAAGTGGATTTACCATTCCATATTCTCCACCTTTACCTAGGTCTACAACATCACCACCATAAGTTCTAGTCATTTCACTGATTTCACCTTCAGGATCTACCGCTACTATCTGATAACCATTTCTAATATGGCTACGAAGTATTAACTTAGCAGCAGTTGATTTACCACTACCAGAAGTACCTAATATTATCATATTAGCATTATTTCTATTACTTTCTTTTCTTAATTGATATAAGAATTGATTAAATAACACAACACCACCAGAGAAATCTACTCCAAGGAGTGTTGACAAGCCATCATCTTTGATGCTATCAAAGATAAATGGATACATGGCTGCCATTGTTGGAGATGGCATTGGTGTACCGATTCTATCTTCAATTGGCTGTTTTTCAAATATTGGTAAAATTGATTTTAATACTCTTTCTTGTTCGAATCTTAAAGGTACTGCTCTCATTTCCATGGCATCCATGTAATTTTTAAGACTTACCTTTTTCATTTCTAATTCTTCTCTAGTATTAGCAGTTATCATAAGATGCATTTGAAAATCAAATGTTTTAGCTTGAGATGCTGTAAACTGTTGAATAAAGTATTCTAATGAATCAACATCTTGTCTAATTCTTTCTTGAACTGTTCTATCTTTTTCTTGTTGATATCTACTTCTTAAATCTGATATTTCTTTATTTAGCATTTTAGCTAATACAGAAAATGGTACTGGTATATGTTTAATTACCATTTTTACACCAGACATATTTGTAAGATTAGATAAATATCCAGGACCTATAAATCTAGGGTATGATATTACTGTAAGTATTGTTGCATACTTATCACTTATTACAAAATCTGAAGGATTAAATTGTAATCCTTTAGGAGCTAGTTCACTTTTAAAACTCATTATGAAATCACCGTCCCAAAATTAGTAGTCATTCCGCTATTAAGGAAATTATCTAATATTATTCTTAAATCATCATTAGAAACTTGACTTGCTTCTAATCCTGAATTAGCAAGTCCAGTCATTAATGTTCTTAATTTCTTTTGAATTAAGTCATCATTCTTTTCTTTAAATAAAATATAGTATTCAGTATCAGTAATATTATTATTCATAAAGTCATTAGCTTTATCTATATCTTGATTAATTAGTTTTCTAACTGCTGGATTAGGAGTCTGATTATATAATAATTGTAATCTAGCTAAATAATTATTTAAATCTACTGGACGATCTGCTGAAATTAACCAAAATTCAAAATCTATCATATTATAAAAGTTTTTTAATGCTATCAATACATTATCTTGTGTACTCTGATCTAGAATAAAGATATTCCTAGGTCTTATTTTAACACCAGTAACTTTCTTTTTATTATCTAATACTATCATTCCATTTGATATATTTCTAATAGGTATCCAATCTTCTGTATATTTTGAATTATTTTTTGTTTTTGTCTTCAACTGCGAATCGTTCATAAAAACACCAACCTCTCCATATATAATTTCTTCTTTCTCTATAAAACCTTAATATACTTTGTATAGCACAAAGCACATTGTGATAATTTGGTATTGGTACTACCAGCAAGCCTGTTATAGCAACAGGCAAACATGCTAGTATTACCAACAATGTACTTGATGACTGAATTATCATTAATAAAATCAATGACACTCCAGCACCAGTTCCAAACATTATCAAATCTACTGGTCTAAAGATATTAAATATTAATGTACCTCTTTTAGCATTAGCAGGTACTAAATAACCATTCACTAAATATCACACTTCTTTCTTTATTAACCATTTTTCTTTTTTGATTGTTCATTTTCTTTTTGATGTAGTGCCTTGTTCTTTCCAGTTGTTTTACCAAGTTCTTTTTCAAGACGTGCAATCTCACTGGCACTGTCATAGTCTTTACCATCTGTAATAAATTGTGCTCTTGCTTCGGCTTCTGTAAAATATGTTCCTCCACTACCATTTTCTTTTACAGTTCCAGCACTATCTGTAATCATATACATATTGGGATTTGTTTTACTTGCTATAAGTATGTGATTACCTGTTGGATTCTTTCTTCTTGCTTCTGATAATTGTTCTTGTAATCCGGCTAATGCAGAATCACTTAATGTTGTCATATCTCCAATTATCTGATCTCTTCCAAAGAAGCCTCTAACAGTATCACCAGCTTGTTTTTTAAATCCCTGTTGTCCTTCTTTGGTAAATAAACCAACTAGACTGCTACCATATCCCTCATCATGCAATTTCTGCTTTGCTTGGGTCGCTTCAACTGTATTAGCAACAGCAGTCTTTCTTTGACTACTAGTAGTTGTTGTCAAACCTCTTCTGACGCCACCAAATCCACTTAGTGCTGCGCCAAATGTTGCTCGTCCAATCAATTTTGCTCTGTCGGCTCTTATTTTTTTCTTGTCTTCTTCACTCATACCAGGTGTTATTTTGTTGTTTGGATCCGCAAGATTATCCCAAAGTTTTCCGATTCCTTTACGTGCATTTTTTTGAATTGCTCCGAAACCGACAGCTGCCGCACCAAAACCTCTTCTCAATATTGCTCCATTACCCAATGTGTCATCTATCATCTTTTTAGGACTTAAATTATAGCTAAATCCTGCTGCTCCACCAAGTGATGGAAATATTTCTTTGATTAAATTTGGTACCTTTTTAGCAAATGTTAAAATAGCAATTATCATAACTATTTTAATATATCCAGTCTCAAATATATTATTTCCAAATTTTGCTACTGCAAATATATTTTCAACAACATTGCCACTATTAAGCATATCTATTGCATATATTGCAAAATAAATTATGGCTGTTCTAATAAAGAAATCTAAAAATGTTGTTATACATTGATCAAAGTATTTTTTTAATTTATCTTCACCACTTGTAGTAATGTACATCATTATTGGGATTGGTGCTATAATTTGTAAATAAGCAAGTTGTATTATCCTTACTCCAACTTGTACAGTAAACATTATTATCAAATACGAAACTGCACAGCCAATAAGTACTGCCATTATACCTCCACCATCAAATTGAATAACCCAAGCGGTATCATTACTATTTTTTATCTTTGCACGTTCACCTAGACATTTATATATATCAGTTTGTCCAAGATTTCCGTTAGCATTAATTATATCATCTCTTAATTTACTTGAGTTTCGACCATATTGATTTTCATTTTCTTGTACATAAGCAATACATCTCCCGGCGGTTCCACCCGGATCAGAATCAATATCTATATCTGGGTTTAAGCGATAGAATACTGTGAAAGTTTCTGCACTTAAATTTTGGCCAAAATCTTCAGTATCTTGTGCTACACCAAAAATAATTTTTTCAATTATGGCACTGCTTATTATTTTATCTTGTACTTTATATGCAAATTGAAAGATATAATTGCTGCTTCCTAACAATACTACTGCTACTACTATTTTTACTATAATATTTCCAGCGCCTTTTTTTTTGTCTGCTAGAGTATCTGGATTAATAATATATTGAATAAATGCAAATGTAAGTCTAAATGTCATAAATATGCCTATAATTAAGCTTATTCTTCCAAACAAAGTTTTGGTTATCGTTTCATCTAATATTTATGCTCTTCCTAAAGCTTGAAAAACTTTGAAGAAAAATACCATTAGGCTATATATTAGTTCACATAAAACGTACATTACTGTTCTAAAAGCATCAACTATGCTATCGCCTATACTTAAAAAATACATCATAACACCTCCTACTTTCTTATACATGTGTCTGCGTTAATTACATCCCATACCTGGTTAGCTAAACTTAATATTAGCTCAACAAAAATTGGTGCTAAAAACACTAAAATTGCTGCTAATATTCTCTTAAAAAATGTTTCTCTTGATTTTTTTATATTTTCTTCCTTTGAAGAAAAAACTGCTTTGCTAAAATCTAATATTCCAAATACTATTAATAAAATCGGTACAATTATTCTTATCCATTTCATTACTTTATTAATTAAATCTACAGCATCTTTTCCTATTAAATCCTCACAATTTTTAAATTCTTTATCGTTATCTGGGTTGATTGGACTTGGGGTAGTATTTTTGTAAACCGATTCATCATCAACTCTTGTATATTTTCCTTTGCTTCTGTTATCATTCGCACCATGTGTTTGATATTTTCTTGAACATTTAGTTCCGGTTAAATTTTTTTGTGTTCCTTTACATTCTTCTATTTTATATACTGCCTCAAAGCATCTATTTTTACCATAATGTGTATCATATTGATAAATTAAGTCTTTTAAAGTAATTGCATTACTTATTGTCATATTTGATGTTTTAAGATCCGAAGTAACATCTATATTATTATCGTATATTACAAAATTCTGCGTTGAAAAATATATTTCTATTTTACTATTTGTGTCTTTATATACACATTTAGTTATCCATTCGTTTTTTAATATTTGTTCTTCTGTGCTTGGCTTTTCAAATATTTTAAAATTGTTATTAATTTTTCCTACTACTTCGTATGAGCTTTTATCATCCACAGTTGTTTTACTTTCTTTTAATTTAGCATAACCCGAAGTATTTATTGTACCATTATCATTAAGTTTTATATATTTGGGGCACTCAGTAAATAAATAACTTTTTGTATTATCACTCTTATCATATATTGAACTTCCTACTTTACTATAATTTAACCAAACCCAATTAGTTCCATTTAGGGAAATACTTGTAGCGTTAGATGGCGCAATATATAATTTTGCTGCTGCATTTCCATAATTTTTTTCATCTTTATATTGTACTAATTTTATTCCTGGCTGACTTTTTACTTTATCATAAACACATGTTAATTCTTGAACATTTGCAGCCTTTGCTATATCAGTACACATTATAAATGAAACTATAAACGTTAATAACAATATTATTCTTTTTTTCATATCTTTTCACTCCAATCAGACGCAATAATTCACTATAAATAAATTATAGCATAGAAAAGTAAAAAAAGAAATCATTTTTTTATGATTTCTTTTAACTTTTCATAATTAAATCCCAACATGTTGACCATGATGTAGTATCTGTATCGTTAATTCCAATTTTTGAAATTGCTCCCATTACAAGTGTTACAATCCATACTACACAGAATACTAGCACTGCATAAAGGAATCTATTTAGAAGTGCTTTCTTTGCTTTTTTTACTTCATCTTCTTTACTTGAAATAACAGCCTTTCCTAAATCAATTGATCCTAGTACTATTAATGCTATTGGAACTCCTATCCAAATTACTTTTATTATTATTCCTACGACATTCCAAATTGGTGCATATTCATTGGTACAAATATTTACTAAAGAATACATACTTTTTCCCTCCTTAAATATACTTATATGATACACTATTTTGACTCAAAAGTCAATTGTTTTACTTTTATTTACATATTTTCTATTTATATTTAATGTTTAATTTTTTTCTGTTTATGTTATTCTATTACTATCTGTATATTCTTATCTGTGTTTATTAGACTTTTCATTTTCTTCCATTCCGTAATCTAACCATTCCATGTCATAACCTACCCCTATATTTTGTCCTGCCCTTTTGGCTTGTTCTATAGTCCTTCTAACATTTCCCATACCATATTTATATTTATTATCATACATGTTTTTTATCCAGTTACTTGCTTCAACTTTAGGTAAATCATTTCTATTTGGGCCAGATGTTATTTTAGGGGTTTCTTCGGAATTGTTTTGTGGCTTTTCTTTAACATGTTTTTCTTTAAACTCCACAATTTTTCTAGGTACTGATTTGAAGAATGATTTTAATTTACTTACTTTTCCTCTTACTATATTTTTTTCTTTTTTGTTTAATAAATCATTTAGTCTTTTTTTATCCACTTCTTCTATATCAACTACACCTTTTTCACAATATTCATTTAATTCTTTCAATTCGTTTATCATCATCGGAGTTCCATTTTTAAATTTTTGTAGTAATACATTTGCAACGTATCCATTAATGATTTCAACAGCGGTGTTATTTCCTTCTGTTGCTAACTCCGATATTAGCTCCTTTATTTGTAAAAAACTATTGATATCAATTTCTTGTGTTGCACTCAATCTTTTTAACCTACTGATGGCATTTATTGAATGCTCAAATCCCTCAAGTCCCTCAAGCTGCTGCTCATAACAAGGTTTAGATAATTTAATTCTTGTTGATTCTGAAAATTGTTCTAATGTATTATCATCCAAAAAATCTAAAATGTAATTATTGAACAGTTCGTCAATTAAGTTAGATTGATAAGTATAATCATCCATTTTCAATATTAACTTGTTTATATATTTTTTAATTTTTTCTTTATTTGTATCTGATAATTTTGATATTGAATTTTTGATAATCCAAATACTATTTTTGATTACATTATCCCAGCTTTCATTATCATTCTCATGATGACAATCAATTTCATTAAAGGCTTTTTCTATTCTTTTAATTTCTATAATTATTGAAAGTATACTTTCTGTTTCTTGATCATAAGTCTTACCATTATTATTGTGTAAATCTTTTACTTCAGAAATAAATTTTTGCACATCTTCTAATGAATAATTTGGATCTAAAAATTTGAAAACAAACTCTTTGTTTTTCTCTATATTATTTTTCTTGAATGTTTCTATATCGTTTTCTAATTCTGTCATGTTATTAACCTCCCTTACCTTATTCAAACATCTTTTCTATTATTTCTAATATTTTTTGTCTTACACTCTCAGTTTCAATATCAACTAGTTTTTCTGTTCCATTTGTATCAATTACTATTTCTGATGAATAAATCTCTATATTATCATTATTATCAACTGAATAAATTAAATATCTTTTACCATCAATTGTAACTATATTTAAGGCTTTCGCCTTTTTATTTATTCCATCAATTTCTATAATAAAATTTTCCTTTTCCATTCTTTACTCCTTCTTCTGTTAAATATTTCATTTATTAATATTATTTTATCTCTATAATTGTTCATCAAAATGGTATTGTTCCTAAAAAACAGACTCATTTCTTTTGATTAAATATACCTATATTTTACACTAATTTAACTAAAAAGTCAAATTTTACATTTTATTCGGTTGTTTATCGTTAAAAATAAAAATAGTATTTCTACTATTTAAATTTTAGAAAATCAAATATACTTTTTTTCTTTGCTGATTCTTCTTCTTTGATATATCCTAACTTGACTAACAAAGGTAGTAGTACATCACTATTATCTTTTTTATCATTTAATGGTGGTACTGCGTAGTATACTTTTATTTTTGTTTCTACTTCAAAATCTGCTATTTCTGACTCTGATAATAGACTCTTATTTAATACTACTTTCTGACCTTTTATATCATTTAATGCTTTAGGATTAATCATTGCTAATTTATTTAATTTAAGTATTGATGGTTCAATTAAATATAGTACGTCAGTACATAGATAATCTTTGTTAGATTTATTTAAATCTAACAAAAAGATATCTATACTATTATATTTATCTATAACAGTACTTATTTCATCTGATTTTACTGTTAGTGTGTCTTTATCTTTAAAGTAAGTAAAATCTCTTTTATCTACTTCTAAAGCCATTACACTATAATAGTTACTCAATACTTTTTTTAACATATAAATTAGTGAAGTAGAACCTGCTGAATCAGTGATATTTTTAATTCCTATTATTCTTCTACTAGGTACAAAATGAGAGGAGTTAGTAGTGGAACTATTATTTTCACCTGTATCAATTTTTTGTAAATAGGCTACATCACGGTAAACATTAGGGTTTGTATATAGATACATCAAACTATTTTTGTCTTTTGTAAAGTTATAAATTCCCATATTAACTAATTTTGCTAAGAATGGTTCGGAATCACTTATACTATCATCTTTATCTAATAATAATATAACTTTATCCATATCAATACTCATTGATAACTTTTGTAAATTAGTTAAGTCTTTATAATCCTTAATAGCAGTTATATCTAAAAACATTTTATTAAAGAAAAAGTTTTTAAACTGAGATATTATTTCATCAACAGTATATTCTCCTTCTAACTTTTTTGATACTTCAATATCTAATTCATTTAATACACTACTATATTTATTTGATATGACTGTATCCATTAGTTATTTATCCTTTCTATACGACGTGTTTCTCCATTTACTGGTATTGTGAATTTTAGTTTTAAAAATGGAAATTCTATATATACAAATGTCCTTACTTTATAATAGCTACTTTCTATACCGTCAATAGAACTATCTTGATTTATTTTTGATATACAATAGCCTCTATTTGTATTTATGTAGTCATATCCTTTACAATCGCTTTCACCGATGTTATTTACCCTATATGATACATTATTTAAATAAGTATCTATTTGACCAAAAACTCCGGAAGTAATTCCTGTTAGATTATCATTACCATCCATTTCTTTTATTCCTTCATTTTGCTCTATGATATCTATTACTTTATTTTTAACTCTAAATGCCCGAGCATAGTTAAATGCTACTGCTACAAAAACAATATAAACAGCTAAAAATACCAATAGTACATATATCATAAATGTTCCACCAACAGAATCTCTCATTATTTATCACCTACTTTTTTTGTTATTTTTTACTGGTTTGGTCCATTTGTATCACCAGCATTTGGTTTTGCAACATCGCTATTGAAAAAGTCATTAATCCAATCTCTTGCTGGACCATTTGCACTAAATAGCCATGTTCCTATACCTACTAATAATGCTAGAATTACTATAGTAATAACTGTCATTGAAACTTCACCTGTTGCTTCTTTCATTTTTTCACCTTCTTTCTTATATATATTTTTTTATTCTTTTTTATATATTTCAAATATTATACAGTTGATACTAATATAAATATTGAAATCAATAATAACACTAAGGAGCATCCACCAGTAACAACCATCATTATTAATGTTTTTCTTTCCATTGTTCCAAGTCTAGCTTGATATTTCATTTCTCTTGCTTTAGCTTGAAGACTTGATACTGACTTAGAAAATGATACTAGTTGTTGGTGTTTCTTTTCTTGTTCTCCTAAACCTAATCTATATAATAATCTCATCATTCTCATTGAATCTCTTACTGGATATTCTTTAGCAAAATCCATATAAGGATCTATCGAAGAATCACCAGATTCTATTCTTGCTATCATTCTTTTTAATCCAGGCTTAAACACTTCAGGAGCATCATCAATACTTTTAGCAAGTGCTACTGGCACTGTATAATGATGAATTAGTACTTCAAGTGTTTTTAAGTAATATGGTAGTAATGAATCTATATAATTTAGATGTTGTTTATACCATCTTCTTAAACTTAGATATTGGCTTTTAAATACTAAAAATCCTACTACTACTGCTGCTATTACAGATAAGTAACTTAATTGAGATAGGAATAAGAATATTAAAGCTATTGTTACTAATACTCCATTTCTTACTCTCTTCATAAACACTTCATTTGGATCATATACTCTATCACCATATTTAGCTATTAAAAGAAAATCATAGTCTTTTTCTTTTAATATGTTTGTTAATTTACTATTACTTCCAAACATTCCAGAAGTATTTATTTTTTTATTTACAATGAAAATGTAAAATACTATTACTGCTATTATAAGCATTTCTATATACATTACTCAGCACCTACATTCTCGTTGTAATATTTTTCTCCATTTAGAAGAAACCAACTGTTTATTATTACTACGCCATGAACAAATATTCTAATAAAGATATTATCTATCATAGCTATGTATGTTTCTTGTCCTATTAATAATTGTATCAATGCTACCATTCCATATAGTGAAACACCAAAGGTAACAAATTGTTTATGGAAGGCTGCTCTATCTGTTCTATCACGATATACACCTTCAACTAATATATCAATATCTGATAGCATATTTTCAAATGTTTCTTCAGTATCTTTAGCTCCTTCTTTTGTTACTTGTAAAAATAACTGATGCATATTTTTTACCATGTAGTATGGATATTTAGTATCCATATATTTTATCGAATCATAAACATCACCTTTTTCATAAGATAAGGCTATCATAGTTTTTACATCTGATAATAATGGTTCTTCTAATATTCCTGATTCTACTACTCCTTCAAGTGACTTTACAAAGGCTTGAGTAGTAGCAAATTCCATTATAGTATTGGTACAATATACTTGTACTTGTTCAAAGATATATTCACTATATTGTCTTTTACATCTTAAAAAGGTTATATATGGTATAAATGATACTGCTATTATGATATATATTACTGAAATAAATATATTATAAAAGTATAAATAACTTATTCCACCAGCTAGTCCAGCAAAGGCTAATATTTGAAATAGATATTGTCTAGGTGTATACTCTAAGCCTAATTCTTTTACTTTTTCCCTCATCATTTTAAATGAATAAGGTTCTATCTTTCGATATGTATTTACCGCTTGTTCTGAAATAAATTTATATACAGATTCACCTTGTTTTGTACGATATGAAACTATAAATATTATAATTATTCCTATTATAATTATTTCCATTATATCACCTACCTAACTATTACTTATATTATTTATATTTACTGGTCGTGGTATATTCTGTCCTCCATAAATATTTGGTATATTTTGTGGATATACTATATTATTTTGATTATTACTATTTGGTATACCATTTATTCTTTGATTATTTGTTTGTATTATATTTTGATTTTGATTTGCTACTGTTTTATTAACTCCATTATTTATATTTTGACTTTGTACTTGATAAGAACTATTATCTACTACAAAATCATTATTATTTGTTTCTCTTTTTACTTCTTTAAACTCTTCTTTTACTAGTATATCTGGAGGCATTATCACTCCTTGGCTCTCTAAATAACCTAATAAATATTTTGATGGATTTGCTATAGTTTCGTGTCCATCTGGTGTCTTCTTATATAAAATTTTATATTCTGCCTTATTATCTTCGGTAACATAAAATTCTACTACTTCTGATACCTCACGATGAAATCTTTTATATTTTTGACTATAGTATCCTTTTATATGAACTCCTAACTGTACATATCTATGTATTGTTGTTAGAAATTGTCCTACATCTTGATTTGTTTCTAATAAACTATACATTCTACTTGGAATTGATTCTGCTTTATCAGCATGTATTGTAGATAAAATATTATGACCAGATGATATACTATTACGAACAGCCATTACGGCTTCGGCACTTCTTACTTCGGATAGTAATATCCATCTAGGATTTTGTCTCATACAAGTTACTAGCACATCAGAATATGAAGCTATATTATTAGTCTTCATAGCTACTATATCTCTATGAGGAAATATTTTATCTAAGTGTAATTCTAAGGTATCTTCTATTGTTATTATTTTTTCATTTTCTTTTGTATGCGCTGCTAAATATTTTATAAACTCAGTTTTACCTGAACCAGTTTCTCCACTTACTAAGATATTACAATGTCCCTCTACACATTTTAATAGAAAATCATGTATATTTAATCTTATATAGTCTTCTGCTATTATTTTATCTTTTTGTAATCTTATTTTAGCAGGTGTTTTTCTTATTAATACTGCTATTCCATTCTTAGCTATTGAATCATGTACGAAATTCATTCTTAATTCTGCTGATTCAGCATCAAGAAATGGATTAGCCATATTAAATGATTTACCCATGGAGTTGGCACACTGGAATGCAATTTTTTCCATTAATTGATTATTTATTCCAGTGTTTTCTACTCTGTATACTCCTTGAGATAAAGTTTTTAACCAAATTTGTCCATTATTACTATATGATATATCGGTTATATCATCATTCTCTAGGAAAGGTTTTATTGGGCCAAAGTCTATCTGGGTAAACGCTTCATCCATATTTTGCCCTCCTTTTATTCTTTGTTATTATTATCCATTTGTTTGAGTTTGATTTTTAGATTCATTTTCAGCATTCTTTTCTGCTACCTTATCTTCAACACTTGGAAGATCATCAACAGATACAAATACTGTTTTTGAATTAATGAATTCTTCAATATCATGACTACTTACTGTTACTGTATCTTTTTCTGTTAAAGTAGCAGTATTTGGTATTAATATTAATTCTACATCATATTCATCTAAGTATAATGCTTTTCTTAGTAATAAATGTGTTTCTTCAGGTACCGCAAATAACATATATGCAGGAGTTCTTGTGTCTTCACTATTTTCAAATACGTGTTGTCCTGAAGCATCTTTTACATCTAGTACTTCAATATTACTAATGAATTTACCAAACATTATTTCACCTTTGTCATTTAATGATTTATAATAAATATTAATATGACTTCCTGGTGCCATTGAATTTGCATAAGTAGATGCTATAGTAACTGGATAGTTTATTACTGTATATCCTTCTGGTACATCTGCAAATGCTGAATCAGGTAATTCCTTTTCTGATACAACTAAGTCTGTATAGAATAAGCTTCCTTTTGCTATTATTGTATTATAGTTTGAATATTTTCCTACTATACTATTTATATTTGTATAATAATTACCTATTAAGAATGATTTAGGTACATTCATAGTTCCTATCATATCTTTCTTAATATAAGTTCTTGGTTGAATTGTATTTATTGCATATGGTACTTGTACTAATTCTACTTTAGAATTAATACGATAATTATAACCAATATATAGTACTACTAAACATACTATAATCCCCAATATGGTAACTGTATTTTTGTTACCAAGAAATTTTTTCATTGATGCTTTTAAGTTATTCATAATTTCCTCCTTTTTATTTTTTAACTTATCTTGTATTTATATTCTGAATATTGCCATGTTGCTGTATATTTTACTATGGCATAATCTTGATTACCAGTCCCTACACTTGTAATTTGAACTTTGTTTTTCTTTTCAGTATTTTGATTTGGTCTAGCTAATCCTCCGAATACTCTTATACTACTATCATTATACACATTTTTTTCTATATTTGCAAGTGGTAAAAAGTAACCATAATCATTTTCTGCATTTTTATAGTCAATATCTCTTTTCAATATTGCTTCATTTACTATTCCTTGCGTAGGTTCCATACTTTCAAATTTTACATAGCTTAACATCTGATATTTTATTTTACCGGATATTAATTCATCAGGAACATTCAATTCTAAAGTGGTATCATACTTTTTAGTCGATGGTACTTTTTTTACAATAGCATAATATGTTTTCTTCATTGTCTTTATTTCATAAGGATTTTCATTAGTAATAGTAGAACTACTTTTACCTTCTTTTCCTACATATTCAAATATTCCTGTTAATTCATTTAAAACATTATAACTGTCTTCAGTATTATAAATACGATAATTTTCTATTCCTGTATCTATTCTTACTGAAACTTTAGGTGGTTCTTCGATAACATCGAAGAATTTTATTGTGTACTTAGTACCAATTATTAGAGTAGATTCTGCAAATCTTCTAGTAAAGTTTTCTACAAATTTTTCTCTTACTATTTTTAAATTTCCTGTTTCTCTATAGTATGATATATCTATTGAATCCACCATTGCGGCTTCTGTTATTTCTTTTAATAGATAATAATCATTTTCATTAGTAGTTGTTAATTGTTGGAATAATAGTATTATTGATACTCCTATTATTCCTAGAATCATTACTCCTACTGTTACTGTAGACCATTTCACTTACTATCACCTACTCTTTTATAATATTTTCTCTTTTTATTGTATCAAAGTATTTATCAATGAATGTACTCTTATCACTATTCATTGTTTTCCAATCAAAATATCCACCATGTTTTAATTCGTCTTTATTATATTGTTTTATTTCTTTTGTTGATAAGCCATCTAGTGTTGTAGAATATTGTAACTTATCATTTGAATATGAATTTGCTAAACGTTCTTTATTATTTGGTATTTTCCTATTATACCAATCATACCAATTCATACCAGGATTTCTACTTGGAAATGGGTTAGTTATATCAATTGGTCTATATATAAATACATATTTATTACTTCCTTTATCTTTTGATGGAGTACTATAAAGTGGATATAAATTTAGTGAACAATTATCATTTGCACCATTTAATTTATATTCCCAAGTGCCTGTCCAACTTTTATTTTTATCTTTACTATCATTTTTTACTGATGATTCTTTTAGTCTATCCATACCAGTTATAGTAGCAATTATTTCGTATTTTTTACTTGTATCCCAATTTAATGGAGTATAATATTTATTATTTAGTCCTTGATTATTTTTATCGGTTCGGTAGTTTACTTTGCCTGTATATTCTTCTAATACTGAATTAGGTAAATATACTATACACATAGTTGTTAATGTTTCTCCATCAGTAAAGTTTCCTGATTCTTGACATTGTATGTTTTGAGTAAAATAATTATCCGGTATTGTTTCATTACCAAATTGTGCTGACTTTATAGCAAATTTATTTTTGAATTCATCTATACTTACTAACTTATTTTTCATAGCTTCTGTTATATCTTCTTTATTTCCTTTTAGTTGATTTCCCAAAGTCCATTTTATTGTATTATAATAAATTATACCAAACTTAAATCCTCCTCCAGCATATGTTTTAGTTGGTGTTAAAATAGTTGATATTATTCCTGATTGTTCTATCTTTACATTTGCCTTTGATTTTATTTCATTATTATTATCTTTTACATTTACTGTTAACTCTTCACAAGTACTCTTAAATGAATCACTAGTACTATTACATGCTGCCTTTATATTAGGATTACTTGGTTTGCATTTTTTATCATTATATACTTTAATAGCAAATTCACCTTGAGGTTTTACCCAAGAAGCATATACTACCATTTGTTTCTTTTCATCTCCTGGATAACGTATCATACTATAATTATTTTGTGTTCCAGTTAGTGTGTATGTTGAATTTACATATACGACGTATTCTCCAGGAGAATGCGTTGTTGAATTCAGTACCTTAAAGCCATCTATGCTCGACTTTTTATACCCGTTTTTAAATCCGTTTGCAGTGCCATTTCCTCCTGGATAATCTGCTATTGTGTAATTGTAATTTTGTGCTGCCGTACTCCACGCATATGGATTACAGTAAGAATATCCTTTATTTATTTTATTACAGCTTCCTTTATTGCCATTTACATCTTCAATTACATAATTGCCACTTACATCTCTTAGAATGCCTTCAGGTATTAATACTTTTAGTTTATTGGCTCGTGTATTTTCTGTTATTTTTATGTTTGAACTATCATTTTGAGCTGCTACAGCACTATTTAAAGATATTGTTTCCCATCCAGTATATTCTTGACTATATTTTTTTGTATAATCCGCATTATGAACTGCTATTTGAAATATTACTTCTTCTCCATCTGCAGTTCCCCAATCGGAGGTATTAAAAGTTACTCCAAACCCTATATCCTGATATAAACACTGACTTGATTTAGATTTATCGTCGCAGCTGTTATTCCAATTATTATCTGGAAATGTACCATTATAAGCACTTGTACACTCTTTTTTTTCACTTTTAAAATAATATTGTTGGCAATAAAAGTTGTAATTTGTTTCATTTATGATGGTACCTTTTTTTTCAGTACCATTATAAGTTACTGAGTCTAATTCTCTAGTTCCATCTTTTGTTATTGCCCTTATTTTGATTTTTTGCTCACCATTGCCTGTTATTGTTTTATCCTTACCACTGTACGTTCTATAGTTATGGGTACATGTTACAAATGCCCATCCTTTTAATGTTATTTTATCATCTCTAATTGATAAATCAGTAATGTCATACCTTAATACTCCACACTGTCCTGTTTCCGCTAATGCAATATTAGGAAAAATAATAAAGGATATTATAATGAATAGAAATGATAATATCTTTTTTTTCATTTTAATACACCTCTATTTCTTCTCTTTCTTATCAATATTACTATTATTAATATGATAAGTATAATACTTAATGCACCCACTATATATAGTTTATAATCAGTTATAAAAGTTAATATAATATTTAAATAATTTTTATCTTCAGTTTGTGGTTTCTCTTCTGTATCATTTATCTTATATGTTTTTCGATAATGGTCTACTCTTTCTTTAAAACTATCATAGCTAACATCGTATTCGTAATACTTACCACATAGTGGAAATTTATCTCCATCTATTCCTTTACACAAAGGATCTAAAGAATATATATTAAATCTTGGTAATCTTAATGTTATTGTATCTATTACTTCTTCACATTTGTTTGAATATACTTCTATTTCCCATTTTCCATTAACTAACTCTCTAGTTATCTTACCATCTGTTGGAGTTAATTTGTAATTTAATCCATCAGATATAATTATATAGTAATCATTAGGTATATTAATTATATCTACATTAAATTTATTATAATCTTCTCCTCCATCTTCATTTATAGTTTTACCCTTATGTTCATATTCTACTTTTATTACTCTTGCTTCTTTTTTTAATTCGGATAGTTCTTCATTTGTGCAACTTGCTTTAACAAATGGTATACTTATAAGTAACATTAATAATGTCATTATTGAATACACTTTTTTATTCATATACTATCACATCCCTATTCTATATGAATTATAACATTTTTTTACCTAATTTAAAAGTTTTTTTTGCAATTTTGGTAAAAAAATGTTATTATTAATTAGGTGATATTATGAAGAGTAAAACATTTAAGTTAATTTTGGGAATTTTAATTATTATATTTGTTGGTATAATTATAGGATATTTTATCTTTAATAAGAATAACAATCTTATTAAATTAGATTATAAGGATATTGTTAATAAAATTGATAATAAAGAGAGTTTTGTACTTTGTGTATCCAGAACTACTTGTTCTCATTGTCAAAGTTATAAACCTAAACTTCAAAAAGTAGCAAATAAGTATAATATTAAGATTTATTACACAGATATAGATACTTATAATAAAGATGAATTAAATGATTTTAATTCTAGAATTACTTTTGATGGTGGTACTCCTGTTACTTTATTTATTAAAAATGGTGAAGAAAAGACTACCGCTACTAGAATTATTGGTGATGTTTCTAGTGAAAAAATTATAGATAAATTAAAAAAGAATGACTTTATTAAATAAAGTTATTCTTTTTCTAAATAATCTTCTCCTTTAAATGGATCACTTCTTAATAAATTTGGAAAATCTTGTTGTCTTAATGCTTCATATGTTACTAATGCTACGCAATTAGATAAATTTAAAGCTCTGATATTATCACTTGTTGGTATTCTATAACATTTATCTAAATTATTATGAAGTATTTCTTTTGGAATACCAGTGCTTTCTTTACCAAATATTAAATAATAATTTTTATTTTTATCACTAAAGTCTATTTCACTATATGCTTTAGTACCATATCTTGTAAAATAATAATATTCTCCTTCATTTTGTTTTTTAAATTCTTCATAATCCATGTATCTTTGATGATGTACTTTATCTATATAGTTAACACCACTTCTTTTAATTCTTTTTTCATCCATTACAAATCCAAGGGGTTCTATTAAATGTAACTTACTATTTGTACCTGCACATGTTCTCATTATATTACCTGTATTTTCTGGTATTTCTGGTTCATATAATACTATATTAATCATTGATTATCTCTTCTTTCTTTAAAAATTTTTCAAATGCTTTAATGTCATAATTATTATCTTTTATACTATAACTTTCTACTACTTTCCCTTCATCAAAAATTATCAATGTTGGTACCTCAGATAAATTACTTAGGTATTTTTTATTTATTTCTACTGATTCATTTGTTAAATTTAAATATAATACTTTATTATTTAAATCATTCTTTATTATTAGGTTTTTAAATTTATTTTCAAACATTCTTATTTTTTCATCATTTAGTACCGATACATAAACTATTGCTTCCTTATTTTCTACTAAATAATCATCTAATTCATTATAATTAATGACCATAAGATATTTATCAAGTATTGGTTCTTGTAATTTGTTTTTTTGATAAATACTTTGCCAATTGAATAAATAGACTACTAATAATATTGTAAATATTAATATTACTGCTAATATTATATAATTCTTAAATGGTATTTCTTTCTCTTTTTTCATTTTCAAGTTCCTCCTTTTATATTGTATCAATAATTTTTATCTTTTTCAAGAAATTATATGTTTTTTTTCTTGATCTATGCTATAATATTGTTGCTTAATTGAGGTGAAATCATGAAAGAAAATTATAGTGTTAAATGTGAAGAAATTTTAAATAATTTAAAAGAAAGGAAAAAACTTTTACTGCATAGTTGTTGTGGACCTTGTAGTAGTTATGTTATTAGTTATTTAACAGAATATTTTGATATAACCATTTTTTATTATAATCCAAATATTTATCCATATGAAGAATATTTAAAAAGAAAAGAAGAACAAATTAGACTTATTAATGAAATAAGTAAGGTTAATAATGTTGATATATTAGATTGCGATTATGATAATGATAAATACAATGCTTTAATTAAAGGACTTGAGAACGAGCCTGAAAGAGGTAATAGATGTAAGGTTTGTTATTTAATGAGAATGGAAAAAACTGCAGAAACTGCTAGTGAAAATAATTATGATTATTTTTGCACTACCCTTTCTGTTAGTCCTTATAAAAATGCTGAATGGATTAATGAATATGGTAAAGAGCTTGAAAATAAATATAATATTAAATGGTTATATTCTGATTTCAAGAAAAAAGATGGATATAAAAATTCCATCTTACTATCTAATAAATATAATTTATATCGTCAAAACTATTGTGGTTGTATTTATTCTAAACCCCAGTAGTTTTTTTCTGAATTAAAATATATGCTACTATTACTACTGCTATTGCTAATAATATACATACTGTGCCAATAACGATATATTTAACACTTGCTTTACCTTTATTATTCAATCTTGCAACGTTTGGTTGTCCAGTAATACTTGCTAAACTTGGATCTGAAACAACTGCTAATTTTTCTGCTTGTGGGTTTGGTTGTGGTTCATTTATACCTACTTGATTTATTCCTATGTTAGATACTTCTGGTTGTTGCATTGGTTGCTTAGGTTCTACACTTTGAGTAGTAGGTTGTACTAATGGCTCTACAACTGGTTCATTATTAATTTGTAAATTAGGTACTATTGGTTCAGCAGGCTTTATTGGTTCTGGATTTGCCGGAATTGCAGATACAGTTGGTTGCTCTACTTGAACAGAATTTTGCATTACATTGTTTTCTTGAGTCATACCAACAGGTTGTACATTTTCACTAGCTATTGAGGCTTGGTTTGCACTTACTGAAGGTATTTCCCATGTTGGAATTTCATGTTTAGGTTCTTCTACAGCAGGTGCAACTGTTTGTAAATTTGTACTAAAGAATTCTTCTGCTAAAGCAACTAACTCTTTACTGGTTATTGCGATAGAACAATTATTATAATATTCTTGTTCATTTAAAGCAGGAATCTCATTTGATAATGTTAATTTGTATTTTTCAGTTAAACCTTTTAATAGTGTCTCTGAACTTTCACCTTTTTTATAATTTGTTGGTGTCAATATGATTATGTTATAAACTATTTCACTTAATTTTTGTTTTTCTTCAGGTAATATATTGTCTATGAAATATCTACCTTCTGAATTTAATACTAATCTTGATACAAAAATTTGCTTGTTTTCAGCATTTTCATCAACACAATAAATTACATAATCTTTACCTTCCTGATTAAATTTAACAATTCCTGTAGCTACTTTTTGAATATTATTATTTCTATCTATAATTGTAAATGTCTTATTCATAAAAGTTTCCTCCTTAATATATTAACGATATCACTATCGTCTATTCTGAAGTAAGTATAACATATTTTTTTAACTCTTACAAGGGTTATTTTAAAAAATGTTAATTTCTTTCATTTAATTTTCTGACTTTTACTAATGTTGTTCTATTTATTTCTTTATTCTTTATTAGTCTTTGTTTTATAATGTTTACTTTTTCTTGACTATTTTTAATATTTTTTTCTATCATCATTATTTTTTTATATGCTTTTTCGTACTCATCTAAATTATATTTAAGAAAATAATCCTTAAATTCACTCTTTAATCTACTTACATCTTGTAATGCGAGTTCTATATTATCTTCAACACTATTAACATCATATATTTTATTATTAATCTCTTGTTCATAGTTTGATACTGAGTATACTGCTTTTTTTGTTGTTTCATAATGCATATTATCTAACATACTATGTAATAGTTTTCTAGTTGCCGCTGTCTTGGCTCCGATGCTTGGCAGTAATCCACGTAATGGTGTTAATGTTAACAAGCCTATATATCTAAGCGATGTCGATAAAAAGCCATCCATTCCTTTTAATTTTTTTTCTGCATATGTTTTTACGTCGATATTACTTACTTTTTTTGATAATTCTTCTAAATATTTATTATTTTTTTCAATAATTAGATTACAGCAATCATCAATTTCTTTAAGATTAACAATTTTGTTTTTTGCGTTTCTATATTTCTCATTTCTTTTAGCTAGTTCTTTTACACGATCATCACTAATTTCTTTTATTTCACTTGTTTTTTCTGATAGTTTATCAAGTTTTTCATATAAGAATTTATATTCACTTAATAGTTTTATTCTATTTGGTATATTTTTTAATTTACCCTCAGTAATCTTTTCTTTATAAGCTATTATATCATCAATCAATATACTATTGTCTAATAATAATGGCTCTTCGATTAAGTTATGTTCCTTTATCAGTTTATAATTTTTTCCTATTCTTTCTAATCTTTCTAATAAATTTGATATCTTTTTATTTATTTCTTTGGCCTTTATATACAAATTATAGTCATCTTCATATTTTGTTATTAGGTATTCTTCACTTTCAATTATTTCACATTCATTTTTAATTTTCTCTAATTCTTTCTTGAATTTTAAGAATATTTTTTCTTCTAAATCATTACTATCTATTTTATTAAATACAAATTTATATTCATCTTGTGTAATTTTTTGGTTTAATGGCAAGTTTTTATCCTGTAGTATAGTTGTAGTCTGATGTTTGCTGTTTAATTCATTCTTATTTATTGCTCTTTCATTAACATTGAGGTTTGATTTAACATTTTTGCTTTTAATCATTATATTTTTATCATCATTTATTTTTTTTGATTTAAAATCATTTTGTTTATTTGGAGTTTCTTTTATTTTATCTATTGCTTTTCCAATGACTCCTATTAACAAAAGTGGAGAAAAAACTATAATTTTTATCGGATTATCAAAATTTTCATTTTTATATTTTTCTTTATCTTGTTTTCTTTTGGTATTATAAGAATATTTTCTTTCTCTAAACCTTTCTCTAATTTCATTTGCCATAAAAATTCTCCTCAACAGATATTATAACATAAAAAAAGAAAAGCACATATACTTTTCTGATATTATAACATAAAAAAAATATTGGCAACGACCTATTTTAGCAACTAATCACTATCTTCGGCGCTGAAGTGCTTAACTTCTGTGTTCGGTATGGGAACAGGTGAACCACTTCGCAATTATCACCAATATATTTTATCAATTTTTATTTTAATAGTTCTCTGAAAACATGATAATGTGGTTAATCAAATTAAATAATTTTGGGATTAAATCCTCAATCTATTAGTACTAGTCCGCTCAATGTATCACTACACTTCCACTTCTAGCCTATCTACCAGTTAGTCTTTCTGGGATTTTACTTGTTAAACAATGGGAAAACTCATCTTGGAGAGGGCTTCACGCTTAGATGCTTTCAGCGTTTATCCCTTCCCTACATAGCTACTCTGCACTGCCACTGGCGTGACAACAGATACACCAGAGGTAGGTCCATCCCGGTCCTCTCGTACTAAGGATAGCTCTCCTCAATTTTCCTGCGCCCACGACGGATAGGGACCGAACTGTCTCACGACGTTCTGAACCCAGCTCGCGTGCCATTTTAATGGGCGAACAGCCCAACCCTTGGAAGCGACTCCACCTCCAGGATATGACGAGCCGACATCGAGGTGCCAAACACCACCGTCTATGTGAACTATTGGGTGGTATCAGCCTGTTATCCCCGGGGTAACTTTTATCCGTTAAGCGACGACCATTCCATTCTGAATCGCCTGATCACTAAGTCCTGCTTTCGCACCTGCTTGACTTGTAGGTCTTGCAGTCAAGCTCCCTTTATACCTTTATGCTCTTTGAATGATTTCCAACCATTCTGAGGGAACCTTTGAACGCCTCCGTTACTCTTTAGGAGGCGACCGCCCCAGTCAAACTGCCCACCAGACACTGTCCCTGAACCAGATTATGGTCCTAGGTTAGAAATCCAATAAACTAAGGGTGGTATTCCAATGGTGACTCCTTTAAGGCTGGCGCCTTAATCTCATAGTCTCCCACCTATGCTCTACATAGTTTACCGAATTCCAATATCAAGCTACAGTAAAGCTCCACGGGGTCTCTCCGTCCAGTCGCGGGTAACCTGCATTTTCACAGGTATTAAGATTTCACCGAGTCTATGGTTGAGACAGTACCCAGATCATTACGCCTTTCGTGCGGGTCAGAACTTACCTGACAAGGAATTTCGCTACCTTAGGACCGTTATAGTTACGGCCGCCGTTCACTGGGGCTTCAGTTCAAAGCTTCGTATTATCGACTTACGTCATACTAACTAATCTCTTTAACCTTCCAGCACTGGGCAGGCGTCAGCCCCTATACATCCACTTACGTGTTAGCAGAGACCTGTGTTTTTGGTAAACAGTTGCCTGGGCCTATTCACTGCGGGTCTATCGCTAGACCACCCCTTCTCCCGAAGTTACGGGGTCATTTTGCCGAGTTCCTTAACCATAGTTCTCTCGCTCACCTTAGGATACTCTCCTTGACCACCTGTGTCGGTTGTCGGTACAGGCACCTATACGATTAACCCTAGAAGCTTTTCTTGGAAGCCTAGCATCATGAAAGTTCGATTGTCCGAAGACTCTCTTCCCCATCATGTTTCAGCTGTTATAGTATTGCGGATTTGCCAACATACTAGCCTACGCACTTAGACCAGAATCCATTAACTGGCTCTCACTAGCTTTCTCCGTCACTCCTTCAGTCATATAGGTGGTACAGGAATATCAACCTGTTGTCCATCGACTACGCTTTTCAGCCTCATCTTAGGTCCTGACTTACCCTGGGAAGACGAACTTTACCCAGGAACCCTTAGTCAAACGGTGAATGGGATTCTCACCCAATTTTCGTTACTCACACCGGCATTCTCACTTCTAAGCGCTCCAGCAGTCCTTACGGTCTACCTTCTCAGCACTTAGAACGCTCCCCTACCACTTGCACTTATGTACAAGTCCGCAGCTTCGGTATTGTGTTTAGCCCCGGTACATCTTCGGCGCAGTGTCACTCGACTAGTGAGCTATTACGCACTCTTTAAAGGGTGGCTGCTTCTAAGCCAACCTCCTAGCTGTTTTGACAACTCTACATCCTTTCCCACTTAACACAAATTTTGGGACCTTAGCTGGCGATCCGGATTCTTTTCCTCTCCCGTATGGACGTTATCACCCATACAGTGACTCCTGATTAGTACTACCCAGCATTCGGAGTTTGATTGTACTCAGTACATCTAGACGACGCCATCGCACATTCAGTGCTCTACCTCCAGGCAGATTCAATCAAGGCTAGGCCTAAACCTATTTCGGGGAGAACCAGCTATCTCCGAGTTCGTTTGGAATTTCTCCGCTAACCACAAGTCATCCGTACGCGTTTCCGGGCATATCGGTTCGGTCCTCCATTGGGTCTTACCCCAACTTCAACCTGCTCATGGCTAGATCACTCGGTTTCGGGTCTATTGCATCATACTTAAGCGCCCTATTCAGACTCGCTTTCGCTTCGGCTCCATCTGTTCGACTTAACCTTGCATAATACAATAACTCGCCGGTTCATTCTGCAAAAGGCACGCTCTCACACATTAATGTGCTCGAACTTTTTGTAAGCATACGGTTTCAGTTTCTATTTCACTCCCCTCCCGGGGTTCTTTTCACCTTTCCCTCACGGTACTTGTTCACTATCGGTCATTAGAGAGTATTTAGCCTTACGGGATGGTCCCCGCAGATTCCAACAAGATTTCTCGTGTCTCGTTGTACTCAGGATACCTCAAAGAGTTCATAACATTTCGTTTACAGGACTATCACCTTGTTTCGTCTAACTTTCCAGAAAAGTTCAACTATGTTATGAATTTGTAACTCTTATAGAGAGGTCCTACAACCCCGACTCTAAAGTCGGTTTGGGCTCTTTCCGTTTCGCTCGCCACTACTAAGGAAATCGATTTTTCTTTCTGTTCCTCCAGTTACTAAGATGTTTCAGTTCACTGGGTTGCTTTCTACATAACTATATATTCATTATGTGATACTAGTGCATTACCACTAGTGGGTTCCCCCATTCGGAAATCTCCGGATCAAAGATTACGTACATCTCCCCGAAGCATATCGTAGTTAGTCACGTCCTTCATCAGCTTCTAATGCCAAGGCATCCACCATACGCCCTTACAAATTTAATCACCATTAAAATTATTATCCTAATTTGATTGAGATTCTATAATAAAAATCTTAATCGTCTTATTGCGACTACAATAAGACTACCACATTATCAAGTTTTCAAAGAACTATTATGAGAGAGTTATTCTCTCAAAACTAAGCAAAATATACAAGTAACTAGTTTTTCGGTTTTTCTATTTCTCCATAGAAAGGAGGTGATCCATCCCCACGTTCTCGTAGGGATACCTTGTTACGACTTTACCCCAATCACTTGTCCTACCTTAAATGGCCCCCTCCTAAAAGGTTAGGCTACCACATTCGGGTATTACAAACTTTCATGGCATGACGGGCGGTGTGTACAACACCCGGGAACGTATTCACCCCAACATTCTGATTTGGGATTACTAGCGATTCTAGCTTCATGAAGTCGAGTTGCAGACTTCAATCCGAACTGAGACCGACTTTACAGATTTGCTCCACTTCACAGTATTGCTTCTTATTGTATCGGCCATTATAGCACGCCTGTAGCCCTAGACGTAAGGGGCATGATGATTTGACGTCATCCCCACCTTCCTCCGGTTTGTCACCGGCAGTCTCCTTAGGGTTCTCAACTTAATGTTAGCAACTAAGGATAAGGGTTGCGCTCGTTAGCGGACTTAACCGAACATCTCACGACACGAGCTGACGACAACCATGCACCACCTGTCACCTGGGTAACCTCCACTATATTTCTATAGCTTTGCCAGGGATGTCAAGTCTAGGTAAGGTTCTTCGCGTAGCGTCGAATTAAACAGCATGCTCCACCGCTTGTGCGGGTGCCCGTCAATTCCTTTGAGTTTCAGCCTTGCGACCGTACTACTCAGGCGGAGTACTTAATACGTTAGCTTCAGCACTGGGTAACCCCAACACTTAGTACTCATCGTTTACGGCGTGGACTACTAGGGTATCTAATCCTATTTGCTCCCCACGCTTTCGTGCCTCAGCGTCAGTAACGGCCCAGCAAACCGCTTTCGCCACTGGTGTTCCTTCTAATATCTACGCATTTCACCGCTACACTAGAAATTCCGTTTGCCTCTACCGTACTCAAGTCTACCAGTTTTTAAGACTTACCGGAGTTGAGCCCCGGGCTTTAATCTTAAACTTAATAAACCGCCTACACACGCTTTACGCCCAATAAATCCGGATAACGCTCGCCCCCTACGTATTACCGCGGCTGCTGGCACGTAGTTAGCCGGGGCTT
>ENA-OOYV01000377-OOYV01000377.1-human-gut-metagenome-genome-assembly--contig:-NODE-377-length-32690-cov-1.715673_pt1 | contig 32690 bp, 31 predicted proteins | sample MGYA00241704_ERZ501380 | MGnify/ENA primary metagenome ERZ501380 (study PRJEB25962, sample SAMEA2042984) | human gut metagenome | biome: human gut; feature: human-associated habitat; material: faeces...
TCCAGTCCAAGTGACTGATTCTTCCAGGCTGCCGTACGAATCTCCTTACGTGAGTTCGTAGTCATATCAAACAAATAAAGATGTTCTACCGGAGCTTCCATTTCTCCCGGCATTTGATATTTGTAGGTTTCCAGTGTAGGACGGGGACTAGCCACTGCATTAATCACCCACAACGGTTTTACAGCACGGTCATCAGAAACAACCGTTACAAAGTGTTTGGAGTCTGGAGACCATGCACCCCAGGCATAACGGCGTTTGCCATTGCAAAGTGTATCTGTATTCAACAAGCTATAAGGTATTCCATAGCCAAAATCCGGTGTTCCGTCTGTTGTCAGCTGAACTTCCACAATTGTACTGTCCTTTTCATCCTTCTGTGCCTTGCGATAGTCAGCAATGCTCATCTTATAAAGGTTACAATCCTTGGCATATACAACCGTTTGTCCGTCGGGTGATACGGAAGCCCATCCTTTCCGGTCAGCTTCCTTTTCCTTATCCGTCAAATGAGTCAGCTTCTGTGTCGGATAATCATAAGAGAAATAGAAGACCTGCTTTTCTTTTTTATCCTTCTTGCTCTTATCATCTGACTTCTTGTCCTGAGAAGAAACAATCTCAAAAGTAAATGTACGTCCGTCTTCTCCAGCCTTCAAGTTACGGACAGGGATCTGACGGGCTTCGAAAGGATCCTGCACAATTTCCGTCAGTTGAGCAGCCAGTTTCTCACGGTCAAAAAGTAATTTCTTTGTACGTGCAACAGGATCAACGACATACCAGAAAGTTCCTTCACCCGTTTTATACTCAAACCAGAAACAGTTTCCTTTTTGGAACCAGTGAGGATCCACCTTGGTAGAAAACAACATGTTCTTCAGTTTGGAACCGGTAAATTTCTCTGCCTGTAAATATTCGGGATGGCGTTCCTGAGCAGCTACCGGCATAAAAGCTGCCATACCTCCCGCAAGCAGAATGGTCAACATTAATTTTCTCATTTTCACTTATCTTGGTTTACAAATTATTGTCAGGCACAGAATCCCCGCAATCTCCAGACAGGCAGCTTCCTTGCTCCCTCTGACCGAACAAAATTACAAAGAATTCCTCTTCCTACGCATATATAAACAAAGCCTGCTCCTTTTCTGTCTCCAGACAAAAGGAACAGGCTTCATCAGCAATATATCAAGCTACTTTTAAGGATTTGCTCTGATCCATAAAACTGCCATTTTATTTACTCCTAAAACACAAAACGGAGAATGTCGTTAAAATTGGCCCAGATCAACAGACCAAAGAGCAAGAACATTCCTACCATCTGAGCATACTCAAGGAACTTGTCACTTGGCTTACGACGGGCTACAAGTTCATACAATAAGAACAGAACGTGTCCTCCATCCAATGCCGGAATCGGCAGAATATTCATGAAAGCCAGAATAATGGAAAGGAAAGCCGTCATTGACCAGAAGCGCTGCCAATCCCAGACTTTCGGGAAAATACTTCCGATTGTTCCAAAGCCTCCCACGCTCTTGGCTCCTTCTTTTGTGAATACATATTTCATATCATTCACATAACCCTTGAGGGTATTGATGCCCAAAGCGACACCGGCAGGGAATGATTCAAAGAAACCATAAGTCAGACGAGTCGGCTGATAACCCGGATTCATGGAATAGGCCAGTACCTTAAACTGGTCATCCGTTGTAACATTTACTGTATCACATACTCCTGCCCGTGAATATACGAGCGAGAAAGATGCTGATGATTTCTGTTCTACCTCCGACCGCAAACGAAGTTCACCGAGCTGTTCCGTAAATTCATTCCAGGAATGCAACGGTGTTCCGTTAAAGGCAATCAAGGAGTCTCCCTTCTGCAAACCGGCTTTCGCAAATCCTCCATCGGCCAAAACAGAATCGACAACATTAGGGATCAACATGTCCACAAATGGAGGATCTTCCTTTGCAATCTCCAGCAAACTGATTTCCGGCATGAGAATCTGCTCTTCCTTTCCATCACGCAATACAACGACTTCACGTGCTTCAGCCAGGCTACGGAGCATATCAACATTATAACGTGTCAGCTCCTTTCCATCCGCACTGACCAGAATATCTCCGTCACGGAAACCGATTTCGCGCGCCGTTTCATTAAACTTCATTCCATAACTCATGTCTTTCAGGGCGATATACTGATCTCCCCAGGTGAACAGAATCATAGAATAAATAAACAAAGCCAGCAAAAAATTCATCAATACTCCCCCGATCATGACCAGAAGGCGTTGCCATGCTGGCTTCGAACGAAACTCCCACGGCTGAGGCGGTTGCTTCATCTGCTCGGTATCCATTGATTCATCAATCATTCCTGAAATCTTGCAATAACCTCCCAAGGGAAGCCAGCCGATTCAGTCTCGCTATTTTTAGGCTTGAATTTGAAAAGCGAGAACCAGGGATCAAAAAAGATATAAAACTTCTCTACACGAATCTTAAAAAGACGGGCAAAGAAAAAGTGTCCTCCTTCGTGAATGATAACCAGCAACGAAAGGCTAAGTACCAGTTGAAGGGCACGAATCAAAAATGTTTCCATTCTACTCTTGTTTTACTTTTCTATTACTAATTTCTGATATTTTACTTTTAAGGACTATTTACTTTTAGAAAAAGAAGGTGCATTGATAACCAGTTCAGCCGCGATTCGACGGGTTTCTGCATCAGTGGCCACATAATCTGCGTATGTAGGTTCCTTAATAAACGGAACTTTGCTCATTGCCTGCTCTATGACATCACTCATTCCGAGGAACGAGATACGGTCCTGCAGGAAAGAAGCCACAACTACTTCATTGGCCGCATTAATTATACAAGGCATATTTCCTCCCTGATGAAGAGCTTCATAAGCCAAAGCCAGATTACGGAAGCGTTCTGTATCCGGAGCTTCAAAAGTCAGCGTATGACACTTCACGAAATCCAGTCTTTCTCCGGAGAGACTCTCGCGGACCGGATAGGAGAATGCATATTGAATAGGCAAACGCATGTCCGGAACTCCCAGTTGGGCCTTCACGGCACCGTCAGCAAATTCTACCATTGAATGAATGACAGACTGCGGATGAACGACAACCTCTATCTGCTCAGGGCGCATGCCAAATAGCCAACGTGCCTCGATCACTTCAAAGCCCTTGTTCATCATAGAAGCAGAGTCAATGGTAATTTTGGCTCCCATACTCCAGTTGGGATGTTTCAAGGCTTGTTCTTTGGTCACAGTTTGAAGCTGCTCCCTGGTAAAGGTACGGAAGGGACCTCCTGAAGCCGTCAGAATCACTTTACTAACCGGATTTCCGGGTTCCAGACATTGGAATATTGCAGAATGCTCCGAATCAACCGGCAAGATCGGTGTTTGATATTCCGCTGCCAGAGCATTGATCAGTTCTCCGGCAACCACCAGTGTTTCCTTGTTTGCCAAAGCAATGGCCTTACCTGCCTTAATAGCATTGATAGTCGGTCGAAGCCCCGCATATCCTACCATTGCGGTCAATACAATGTCAATCGGACCTGATTCGACAACCTGACAAAGGGCATCCTCTCCGGCATAAACCTTAATCGGCAGATCGGAAAGAGCTTCTTTCAGTTCGTTCCAACTTCGGGCGTGGGGCAGTTCCCCTTTCAATGCCTTGTAAACCTCATGCTTAGCCTTGTCGTATGGACGCAAGCGTTCTTCCTTGATGTTATCCTTACCGTTGGCGAAATGCAGCCTGTATTTGGCGGTAAGCATCTTGCAGACTTTCTCGTTGCGGTAAAAATCGTTCTTGTCGCTGATAGTCTTACCGTCATTGTCCACACGGTTTATTACAAGATGTATATGAGGATGTTCTCTGTCGTAATGCCTTACAACAATATATTGTGTGTTTTTGATATTCATCTTTTCCATATATTCTCCGGCAATCTTTACCATAAGGTCGTCAGTCAATTTTCCGGAGTCTTGCTTTGAAAAGCTCAATGATATATGATAGACCGGAGTTCTGATCCTTGTATTTAAACCTGCCTGACAACTGAAACTTTCAGCTATATGCTGTTTGCTGTCTGAACGTACACCTTCGGTAGCAAGCAGCTTGGATTTATTGTTGCCTTTCATCGTATAATTTACAATCTTACCGAAGTCATTCCTTTTCATAATCTTTCCCATCATGTCTTTATCAGTTTAATGATTTTGTCTATTTCATCAGCCAGTTCTGATACGGATTCTGACACTGAAACATATCCGAAAGTATTTGCGTTTTTTGCAAGCTGGTTTAGATTGTTTGCCATGCCTGAAAGACTCCTTATCAGTTTTACATCTTCAGGTGTAAGACGTGCTGTTATATTTCCGTTTATGGCCGTATTTCTTATATACTCACCTAATGTAACACCGGCTGTCATGGCCTTACCGTTTATGATATGCCTCTCCAATACGGTACATTTGAATGATAATATCTCTGTACGTTTTTCCATTTTGTCCAGAGGAGGTCTGCCACCGATAGCCTTATTTTTGTTGTTGCTTTTTTGTTCCATTTTGTTGATTATTTTTTTCGGTTTATAATTGATTCCTGTTGGGTACTTCCCGGATGGATTCAGAGGTTTTGGTATTACCAAAACATAAACTTGCCAACCGAAAAAACTACATTCCTTTTGTCATTCCGTTTTTTCCTGAATATTGTTGGATATGGGTAACGTAGTTTTATTGAGTACCGAAACCTGACAGCTCCAGGTCGAAAGTCTCGATCAAAAGTTTTAGGGCAGGATTCTTTCTTGTCATGGATTGGAGAACGGCTTCACCTGATTTTACCCTTATAAGATAGTCGGCAATGTCGTATCCGTTCACCCTTTCAACATCATTTGCATTTTCTTCAAGATACTCGGAAATCTCAGTACGGATGTTTCTTTTTCTCATCTGCATACACTTTTCTTTCCATTCCTGTGTCATTCCGATATCAGGGAACAGAACAATATTCCGGCCTTTTAGTACGTCAAAATTCTGCTCGTTAAAGCATCCGTTTTTACCGCCCGTTGCAAGCCAGATATATTCCGGTATATAGAATGAAGCAATGATAGCGGTCTTTTCGCTTTCCACTATGGCAACGGGTTTTCTGCTGTTGTATAATAGATGTTCTCCAAAGTAGCATTGTTGTAAGTGGAATTCCGGTATATCAAGCTCTGTATGTACCCATGAAACATGGGCATATGGTTCTTTTATACGTTTTCCTGTCTCTGCATTATACTGCATGATTTTCCCGGTTCTTATTTTTCCGGATATGTCTGTTTGCCAGAATACCATAGCATTTTCCCATTTCCTGGCGGTACCTACATGGTAAGTCTTCATCAGACGCAGTGCTGACTCATATCCCAGATGATTGGCAAGATACAGAAACAGGTTATTCTGTTCATAGCATTTCATTGTCTGCTGCATAATTTCATCTGGTATAAAAGATGTGTCGGTAAGCCGGCGTACAGGAGGGAGTCTTGGATGACATACAACAGGGTTCTTGTCTTTTACAACAGGGAATGATTTATTGTACTCTTTACATTCCGGATGTTCATCAAAATACATTGCAGGAGTATAGTGATAACCACAATTATTGATTCTGTTACATTTTCCTACATATTCGGGAAAGGAGATAGCCCCTTGGGTATCGATATAACGGGTGAACTCACGATGCTTTCCGCACGAGGGGCAGGTGTATCTGTTCCTCTGGTGCCTGTTGTACGGCTCCAATATAAATCTGAAGTTTTCCATAATTTTCTGTTTTTAGTGATTGACAAAGTGACAAAGTGATAAAGTCAGCCTTAGTTTGTCACTTTATCACTTTGTCATTGTGCTTTTTTATAATTTCCATATTCGTGATAAAGGTAAGTTCCTGTTGCTTTTTTCAGGAAACGGTCATACGTGCTGGTACTCCAGTTCATTGAGACGGCTACTTCCAATCCTTCAGAACGTGTAAACTTATCCGGCAGCTTTTCCAACAGTTCTGTCTGCTTGGGAGTGAGCATCACACCTTCAATCATGGAGCATATCTGCAGGGCAGTATTTTTAAAATAGGATACCAGACGTATGGATTTCAGTACACTGTCAAGATCGATGCAGTTTTTATCACCTTCATTACATACCCATTTGCACAGTTGTATAATCAGACAGAATCTATGAATGTAAGTCTCAAATTTGCTGTATATACTGCGTCTTTTATCCGATTCCTCCATGTTCAACATATCTGCCCATTGATGCTGCCATTCCATAATCTTTCGTCTGGCTCCAGGTTCATATTCCAGTCTTGTAGGATTTATGTTTCCGTGCTCATCATGTTCTATTTTCATCCTGATGAACGATTGCATAATCGTGTTCCATTCATTGAAATGGCTCATGTCAATATCATCATCTTTCCAGTATAGCTTATCCTGAATTTCAGGTATGGCAAAAAGAATACGGTCAAGGAAACCATTATTGCTTTTACTTCCTTTGAATGTATCGATAAGTATTTCCGGCTGGATTGTACCTATCACATTGGAAAACGGAGAGTCAATCATGATATTGTTGGTATTCATTTTGCGGTCGGAAATATACATGTACCCATTGAACAGTGATATGTAGAACTGTTCTTCCGAACCTTTGTTATAGCGTGTGAAATTATTGATCCATCCTTGCAGTTCATCCATGTAAAGACAAATGCCGCGCGGATTCTCTGATATAGACTTTGCCATAGCTTCCTGTGTGATATCAGAAACCAGAAATCTGGTGCGCACAGGTTCCTTGGGAAACATATCAAATCCCTGTTCCAGACGTTCCTTTTTACTCAAGCTCATTATTGATTCATACTTTCTGTACTCTTCGTTATATATTTCCTTCTGCTCCTTATCAAATCTGAACAGAGGTTCGAAGGCCGTTTTCAGAGGATGGCTTTTATTAGCACCCGGCCTTCCGACGAGAGCCATATATATGATACACTTGATATCCCATCCCGTTTTGAAATGAAGGATATGTGTATTGCCTATACAAGTGGAAATGGCTGTCATCATGCTGCACGCAGTGTAGTCGATAGGAAATGCCAGGTACTCATACATATTCAGAATGATGTTTCTTATCTTATTGGGGAAAACATCAATAGGAAATGAAGAGTCGTTCATTTTGCCTATCATGCTGACAGCATCATTTATTATACCACTTGGAGTTATTCTACTTTCTCCCATACCTGTTAATCACGGTTTAATACCCTGAAAGACTCAATATGTGCTTCATCAGAGAGTTCATTAATACATTTCTTCTTGTGCATCTTCATCCATTCGAGAATCTCAGACCGGTAGAAATGGAGTGTATTGCCCTGCTTAGAATGAGGAATACTGTTTTGACAAGTATACCGGTAAATGGTACTCACGCTTTTCTTTATAAGAGAACTTACTTCTTCGATGGATATCTCATCATCTTCCACCGACATGTTATTTTTAGAATTCTGAGCCTGTTCCTCCATCATTTTTATGAGGTGCTCTACAGCCTGCGGCAAGTTATCATGTGTAACTTTGCCAAAAACATTGTTTTCGTTTTTCATCATTTGTAAAAATTTGATTTCTCTGCAAAAGAATGGCAAATGATGGATAAAAAAGCATGTCCTCATGAATTCCTCATGCGGTCCTCATGCTTTCCTCAAACTTTTAACAACTACAATGTAATATACTGTAATTCTGCGTGTTTATACTATGATTTATATGTATCCGGCTGACATAAAAAAAGATTCCCATAAAACTTTAAATTCAGTTTTACAGGAATCTTCAGTAATAAGGATTTTATTTGTTTCTACTGGATTTCTTTCAGATATTCGCTGAAGAAATTGCTTTTTTTCATATTTATGGCCTCAATACGGGAATTGGTTGCCAATCTTGTACTGTTCTTGAATAATACATTGGCAGTGCAGAAAGAAGCTGATATGAACTTCTGGCACCCATTGAAGAAATCGGTTTTCTTTAGGTCTGTTCTACAATAGTGGCACATTATATAGAGGTTATGAATGAAAGCTCCCAAGTCAGTCTTTGACATTCTGTAGATTTCAGAAATCGGGTATTGTATATCTTCCTCTATTGGCATACCTGTAATTTGAGCAAAGGCATACTTTTTAAAATATTCAATTTCATAGGGCTTGAGACAATCGTCCAATTCCGTGCTGATATAATTATAAATAAAAGAAAACAGTTTGAATAATCTTGTAGATCTGTCGTCGGCCGGATTATCATTGCCGTTATTCTCTATTGCATCCAGATAATACTGTAATGGCTTCTGGTCATTTACGAGAAGTTCCTCAATCTTTTCGATTTGCTGTTGATGGCGGTTTTCCTGTTCTTTAAGTCGTATCAGTAGCTCTTCGGCTACACTTTCATTGTTTGCCTCATTTTTGTATTCTTCCAGCAGTTTTTTCTTGCACCGGTATAAATGTCCGTTTGTCTTGTTATATATCCTCAGATTAACGTAAGTAAGTTCTTTATGTAACCATTCCTGATCATCCTTATGCTCATTCAGCACAAGAATATATTTGTCCAGTTCACTTTGAATCTTCATATCGGAGATTTTCCGCACTATCATAATAATTATCGCTATAAGACTGATGGTGGCCAAAGAGTAGGAGACAACCGAGAGTATGGGACTGTATTTATACACCTTTGCTCCTGAACAGATAACACCAACGACTAATAGCAGAAGTACTGCTATTAGCCAGATATAACCGATATGCAACTTTTTTGCATATCGGAATGGATTGATTTTAGAAATTGCCTTTTTCATATTGTTCCGTGTTTTGACTGATTGTATTAATGCTTAATCGTTTTGCAGCTTGTTCCTTTAATGGGTTCACGACTTTGGTATATCGCATTGTGGTACTTTCCTGTTTATGTCCGAGTACATTCTTGATAGTAATGATATCTGTACCGAGAGCCAGTGACAGGGTAGCGTATGTATGACGTGTACAATGGAAGTGCAAGTCTTTCTTTATGCCTATGCTTTTGAACCATCTTTTCATCGGATAGGTCAGCATATATGTGGTCAGTCCGTTAAATACGAGTCCTTCACCACGTGGCCCGATAACTTCCATAAGATCGTCTCCGATAGGAACGTTTGCCATGTTCTTTGTTTTCTGCATACGTTTAAATACACACCATCCGCCTTTGGGCAATTCCTTGATGTCCTCCCACTTCAAAGCAAGTATGTCACTTCTTCTGAAGCCTGTTATACAGGCGAAAATGATAGCCTTTCGCAATACCGGAATAGGGCATTCATTATTTATGATCAGTCCTAATTCATGTTCTGTCAGATAATTGATTTCTGTTTCCTCTTCTGGAATCCTGTCAAGAAAATCATTGATATTCTCTTTAAGCATCCGTTTCTTATAGGCCTCTTTCAACATTCCTCTGAATGTGGAAAAATATCCCGCAGCCGAGTTCTGTTTCAGCTTTTTACTGTCGTCTCTCAGTTTAGCCGTATTCAGCAGATAGGAACGGAATCTCTGGCAGAGAGCCACATTGATATCTGCAAAAGTACATTTGTTGTTGGTGAAGGCAGCAAAGTGCTGATACACATAAATCCACTTCTTATTGTGTTTGAGTGATTCATTTTTGAAATAATCAAGAAAATCTGTTTTCTCAACAATCTTATCGTAAAAGTCGAATTTCTCGTTTATTATCTGCTCCAGTACTCTCAGACGGAATATTTCCATCTTCTGCATAATACTTTTTACATGTTCACGTTCCGCAAATGATTTGGGCTTTTCCGGAAGATGTACATTGAGAAAATAGCGGCGTGTTGTTCTGTTAGTTCCAGGAATGAGAATAGGAGGGTAGAAGTCAAGATATAATGAAACTCTTCCCTTACTTATTTTCTTTTTTCTAAGATATACTTTTGAAATCATGATAATTCGGATTTGATAGGTGATACATTAGCGTTGTTTGTCATAGATTGCCGTTTACTCATGTGCGGCTATGGCAGGTTCATTAACATTATTTACGGCAATGTTTCCTGTACCAAACACCTTTCTGAGTCCTTCAATGCTTATAATGACATTCTTTCCCTTTGTCTTCTTGGGAATGTTGTACCATTTGCATCTGTTGTAGATAGTGTCACGATCTACATTGAACAATGCACAAGCTTCGGGGACGGTTATATATCCGTCCTCTCCAATCCGGGCATTTTTGATTTCATCAACATGTTTCTTGGAATACAAGGTAGTATTCCCGGTCTTTTCCTTTTTCTTGGGAATTTTATACCTTGAGGTAAAGCTGTGTACGGCCTTTACCGTCATCTTGTAGATTTTCTGGATCTGTTCGATTGTATACCACTCTGTTATTTCTTCAGCTTCCTTATATCCCAACTTCCTGAAATAGCGGTCAATATGTTCCATACTGAACAGCCTCTTTCCTGAAAGAGTAGCTGAAGGAATGTTGTTTTCTTTAGCAATCACATAAAGTCTGCTATAAGAAATCTGGTACTTTTCTTCTATCTCTTTTGCAGAGTAGAAATCAGTAATTGTTTTTGTAGACTTAACAGGTCTTTCTTGCATTGTTTTTACGCTTTTTAAATTCATCATAACCGTTTCAACCTCTTTGCGTTTAACAATAATTCTACTACCAATTTGTGAAAATGGAATTTCATAAATCCGCATGTAAGTATAAATACTTTTTCGGCTTACCCCCAGATAAATGGCGAGTTGTTTCAGGCTGATAAATTCTCTCGCCTGTATAACTTCCAGTTCATCCACAGCCAGACGGATTCTTTTCTTCTTTTCCTCTTTCACTTCTTTTGTGACTGCATTATAGCGGTCACTTCTAATTAACTCCTTGTAATACTTGTCGTTACAAGCCTTACAACAGAAACGTGTCTTGCAGGTCTTTGCTATGAAAGTTTTCCCGCAAAATTCACAGATTCTTTCAATTCTTACCTTGTTACCCATATTTTACTCTCCAAAACTCGCTGCGAAATAGTGTGTAAAGGTGTGTAATGATGTGTAAATACCTTTTGTACTTCGCACACGTTGTTAGTGAAAAATTACTCTAATGAGTCAACAGGTACTTTCGGGGTACAAAAATATGCAAAACCGTGAAAATAAACAATGTTAGCGTAGATTGCTAACATTGTTTAATATATTGATTATTAGACTTTTATTTGTTATCGTTTGCTGGCGTTTTTCATTGTTTTTCAGTCCTTATTTCCCGATGCAAAACCTCTCAAATATATTCCCTAATACCTGGTCTGTAGTGACTTCTCCGACGATATCTGAGAGGTGGAAGATACATTCTCTTAAGTCTTGGGAGATGAAATCTCCGGAAAGATTGGCGGATAAACCTTCCTGGACACGGTGGATGGATTCGAGGGCGTGGGTTAGGGCTTCGTAATGACGGATATTAGTGACGATGACGTCGTTTGAGGACAAAGAGGGAATATGAGCAGCTTGGATCAGAAGATCCTGCAACTTGTCGATATGCTCTCTTTTCTTAGCCGAGATGAAGATCGATTGCACGTTTTCGGGAAGGTCGGTCGGTTTAAACTGGCGATCGGTGAGCAGGTCGGCTTTGTTGAAAACGAGGATCAGCTGTTTACCTTCCGAGCGAGGTAGTATCTTTTCGGATAATTGGGCGATCTGCAAAGAAGCATCGGCTGCATCTATCATCCAAAGGACAATGTCTGCTTGGTCAAGCTTCTGGAAGGTCCGTTCGATACCGATACTTTCGATCGCATCGTGCGTTTCGCGGATGCCGGCGGTGTCGATGAAACGGAAAGTGATCCCTCCGATGTTGATCGTGTCTTCGATGACGTCACGGGTTGTACCGTGGATGTCGCTGACAATCGCTTTGTCTTCATTCAGCAGGACGTTCAGTAGAGTCGATTTTCCGGCATTTGTCTCACCTATGATCGCTACAGGAATGCCATTCTTGATTGCGTTTCCTACACTGAAAGAGTTGGCCAGACGCGATATGACTGTTTCGATATGGGCCGCCAATGTGCTGAGTTCGCTACGGTCGGCGAACTCCAACTCCTCGTGGTCGCTGAAATCCAGTTCCAGTTCCATCAAAGAAGTGATATGCAAAAGTTGTTCGCGCAAGTTCTTTAATTCATGGCTGAAACCACCGCGCATCTGGTTTAATGCCAAGCGGTGTTGACCGGCTGAGGTCGAGGCGATCAAGTCAGCGACCGCCTCGGCTTGGCTCAGGTCCATCTTGCCGTTCATGAAAGCACGTTGCGTATATTCGCCGGGGAGGGCGGAGCGGCAACCTCTTTCAATCAAAAGTTGCATGATTTGTTGCTGGATGTAGACGGAACCGTGGCAGGTAATTTCTACTGTGTCTTCGCCGGTAAAAGAATGAGGTGCGCGGAAAAGGGCGATCAGCACCTCGTCTATGAGCTCTTCACCACGCCTGATACTACCGTAACGCAGTGTATAGGCTTTCTGTGACAGCAGGCCTTTTCCTGCTGTACGCGGTACGAATATCGTGTTGCAGATTGCGATTGCTTCCGGTCCGGAGATGCGGATGACGGCAATCCCCCCGGCTCCGGGGGCAGTTGATACGGCGCAGATAGTATCTTCCATTAGTCTATACAGTTATTAATTCATATTTCTGTGTTCCAAGACCAATCTTTTCAGCATGTTCCAGTCCTGCTTGCCAGTTCGTGTCGGGGTGCATGAGGTGGAATTTGTCGCAACCTTCCAGATGTTCGTGATGCGGAGCGTCTGAAAGGCGGTTACCAGTCTCCAGGATCGGGGCCTTGATCACCATATCGGCACAAGCCTTGTCTAATGCGACCGGATCAAAAGAAGCGGCGATGCCCAGATCTGGCACAATCGCTGCATCATTGTGGTTCCAACAATCACATTCAGGTGAGACATTCATGATAAAGCTGATGTGGAAATTCGGCTTGCCGGACAAGACAGCTTTGGTATATTCGGCGATCTTGTAGTTTAAACGTGTCGCCTTCACCCATGACGGCTCCGTCGTATTGGCAAAGAGCTACGCACTGGCCACAACCCAAACATTTTCCGTAGTCGATTTCTGCTTTATGGGAAGCGTTCAAATGAATGGCATCGTGGCGGCAATGCTTGACGCATATATTGCAACCCTTGCAACTTTCGATGTCGATTCTGGGTTGTGATGCCGAGTGAAGTTCAAGTTTTCCACCTACGCTGGCGCATCCCATGCCGAGGTTCTTCAAAGCGCCGCCGAATCCGGTCTGCTCGTGTCCTTTGAAGTGGTTCATAGAAATAATGATATCTGCATCGGCAATAGCGGAACCGATTTTGGGAGCTTTACAATATTCACCGTCGATTTCGATTTCACGGTATTCGGTCCCTTTCAGGCCGTCGGCGATAATCACGTCGCATTTGGCGGAAATGGGGTTGAAACCGTTTTCCATTGCACTTTCCAAATGGTCTACTGCATTGGCGCGACGGCCTGAGTACAAGGTGTTGCAATCTGTCAGGAAAGGCTTCGCCCCTAAGTTGCGAAGCAACGTGGCCATCCGGGCTGCATAGTTTGGCCGGATAAAGGCCAGGTTACCAGGTTCGCCGAAGTGGATCTTGATCGCTACAAACTGATTCTGGAAATCAATGTTTGCTATGCCCGCACGTTTTACGAGACGTTCCATCTTGTCCAACAAGTTACTGGACGGGGTCGTACGGAGATTGGTAAAGTAAACTTTAGACGTTTCCATTTGTTTATTGGTTTTTATAGGGACAAAGGTACGAAAAAAACTATTCTTCCTGTAAGTTGTTGGTTTTGTAGATTGGCTTTTATATATTATTTTTGTGTCAAATCAGTTATACTATGGACATGTTTTGGTTAAACCATGAGCAGTTACTTAAAGGCGTAAATCTGGGTTTCCAGCGTTACTTATCCCGACAGGTCAAGTGGGACAGGAGGCTGATCGGTATCTTTGGAGCGAAAGGGGTGGGAAAAACAACGCTTTTGTTGCAGCGTATCAAATTGGCTTATGGCGATTCTCATGAAGCCCTGTATTTGCCTCTCGATAATATATGGTTTCAGGAACGGTGCATGTTGTCCGAAACGGTCAGGCAATTTTATGAAGAGGGGGGCAGGCATCTTTTTCTAGATAATGTCCATCGATATGGTAGCTGGGTACAGGCGATAGAGTGTTTACACGACGATTATCCTGATATGCAGATAGTGTTTGCTGCACCTTTGCTGGTTGAAGGAGAGAAGACGGAGATGCCTTTTGACGGGAAAGGCGATTGGTATACGTTACATACCATGTCGTTCCGTGAATATTTGTCCTATGAAGGTGCGTTGGATCTCAAACCGGTCCCGTTGGACGAACTTTTGCTTAACCATGCGGAAGTGACGCAACAGGTGATGGATGAAGTAAACATAGTCCCCATTTTCCGGAATTATCTGGAACATGGTTGCTATCCTTTTTATTGGGAAGATCCGGATGCCTTCAATTTCCGTTTGCAGGATTTGGTGCGAGATTCGATCGATGTGGACCTTCCCGCCATTCGACAGATGAATAATGCCATGTTCCGGAAGATGAAACAATTGCTGATTCAACTTGCCCAAGAAGCTCCGGAATTTCCCCGCATGCAGGCTTTGACATCCAAATATGAGGCGGATAATACACATATACACCGGTTATTGGGTTATATAAAAGAGATAGGGGTGCTCCGCATTCTACAAGTCAGAAAAGAAGACGGCACACTGGCCCGTTCGTATCGCTCTTTCCTGGCGAACACGAATCTGATGGCAAGTCTTTTCCGGGAGATGGAGCGGGTTTACGTGGGTGAGACGTTTTTCGTCGATCAGATGTCTAATTGCGGGACTGTGGAGCTTTTGCATAATGGAGATTATCGTGTGAATGAAAAGTACACGTTCATGATCGGTGATCCGTTGATGGATTATGAGCGTATCAAGAATGTGGAAAATGCGTTTGCCGCTATACACGGACAGCCTAAAAGTGTAGGAAACAAAATACCTGTCTGGGCACTCGGTCTTTGTTATTGATTGATTTTGTCATCAACTAAATATGTAAGCTATGTTGGAAAATATGAAAAACAGACGGACGATCCGTAAATATACGACTCAGGACATTCCGGATGCTTTGTTGAATGAATTGCTGGAGGTTGCTGCCCGTGCATCCAATACGGGGAATATGCAACTGTATAGTGTGGTCATTACCCGCGATAAGGCAAATAAGGAAAAGTTGGCTCCTGCCCATTTCAATCAGCCGATGATTACGGCGGCTCCGGTCGTGCTCACCTTCTGTGCCGATGCTAACCGTTTTGTAAAATGGGCGGAGCTGCGCGATGCAGTGGCCGGTTTCGATAATTTCCAGACTTTTATCGCTTCGACTATCGATGCGATGCTGTTTGCCCAAAGTTTCTGTACGGCAGCAGAGGAAAAAGGATTGGGAATCTGCTATTTGGGAACGACGGCTTATAACGCAGATAAGATTATCGATGCCTTGTCGCTTCCACGCTTGGTTGTCCCTATCGTGACAGTCACGGTCGGCTATCCCGACGGAATGCCTGAACAGGTGGAACGCTTGCCACTCGGAGCGGTGGTTCACCAGGAGGTTTATACGGATTATACGTCAGCTTCTATCGATGCCTTATACCACGATAAGGAAGAGTTGGAAGTAAATAAACAATTTGTACGGGAGAATGATAAGAAAACATTGGCCCAGGTATTTACGGATGTACGTTATACGAAGGCCAACAATGAATATTTCTCCGACGTATTACTGAAAGTCTTGAAAGGGCAAGGCTTTTTGTAACCCTATGCGTTGTGGTTGCTAACCCTATGCTTTAACCTGCGTAACCCATAGGGTTAGCAACTATAATGCATAGCTTTCTTTTAGATCCGGTCCAATACCGTTTCGATCAGGCCGGTCATGGAACCTTTGTATTCGGTATTCATGTCTTGGGCCACCCGACCGGCAATAATGCAGCACACGGTCATGGCACGATGTCCCATCAAGGCGGACAGTCCGGCGAGAGACGAACTTTCCATTTCGAAGTTGGTAATCCGGCTATCGTTGAACTCGAAAGCTTCTATTTTACGGTTCAGTTCCGGATCGGCGAGCGGCAAGCGGAGCTTGCGGCCTTGCGGACCGTAGAAGCCGTTGGCTGCAATCGTCACTCCCCGGATAATATCGTCTTGTGTGATCTGCTTGACCAGGGATGGATCGGCGGAAACGACATAGGGCTGGATGCCGCTTAGCTTCCATTTCAATTGTCTCATCAGTTCTGATTCGAAAGCCTTGTCGCGCACTTTCTCGGAGCCGGCATAAAAATACAGAACTCCGTCGAACCCGATTGATTTTCCTGCTGCCACATAGGTCCCGACAGGAACAAACGGTTGCAATCCTCCTGAAGTGCCGACACGTACCATTGTCAGTTGCCGAAATATCGGTTTGATGGTACGAGAAGCAAAGTCGATGTTTGCCAAAGCGTCCAGTTCATTCAGGACGATGTCGATATTGTCGGTTCCGATGCCGTGTGAAAGTGTTGTGATGCGCTTCCCTTTGTAAGTGCCGGTGATGGTATGGAATTCACGGCTCGACACTTCACATTCTTTCGTATCGAAGTAGGAAGCGACGGTGTTTACGCGATCGGGGTCGCCGACCATGATGATCTTGTCGGCGAGCTGTTCCGGTTTCAGATGCAGGTGAAAGCAACTGCCATCGGGATTAATGATAAGTTCGGAAGGTGCGATCATTTGATTTCAGGTTTATGATTTTAGGTTTATGATTTCAGATTTATGATTTATGTGTTGATGATAAATCATAAATCTGAAATCATAAATCCTTGTTAGTCTTTTAATGGTTTCGAAGGTGCATTTGACGGTTTGGCGATTGCCTCACGCATGCTGGTATCTGCTTCGATATTCTTCATCTTATAATAGTCCATGATACCCAAATTGCCATTACGGAAAGCTTCAGCCATGGCCTTGGGAACTTCGGCTTCGGCTTCGATAACCTTCGCACGGGCTTCCTGTGCTTTGGCTTTCATCTCCTGTTCGACGGCAACGGCCATGGCACGGCGTTCTTCAGCTTTTGCTTGGGCGATATTCTTGTCGGCTTGAGCCTGGTCCATTTGCAGATAAGCTCCGATGTTCTTGCCTATGTCGATATCAGCGATGTCGATGGACAAGATTTCAAATGCAGTCCCTGCATCCAGACCTTTACGGAGAACCAGCTTGGAGATGGAATCCGGATTTTCCAGCACGCTTTTATGATTTTCAGACGAACCGATAGAGGATACGATACCTTCGCCTACACGGGCCAGTACCGTCTCCTCGCCGGCCCCTCCGACAAGCTGCTTGATGTTGGCACGAACCGTCACACGTGCTTTGGCGATCAGCTGGATACCGTCTTTGGCAACGGCTGTAACGGGAGGTGTGTCGATGACTTTCGGGTTGACCGACATTTGCACGGCTTCAAATACATCACGTCCTGCCAGGTCGATAGCGGTTGCCATCTGGAAAGGGAGGTCAATATTCGCTTTCGATGCGGAAACGAGGGCATGGACAACCTTTTCGACATGTCCGCCTGCCAGGTAGTGTGCTTCCAATTCGTCACGGGTCAGCGTTTTCAGACCTGCTTTGTGGGCTTCGATCATGGCGCGGGTGATGACATAAGGCGGCACGTTACGGATACGCATCAGGAAGAGCTGTATCAGCGAGATGTTGACACCTGAAACTTTTGCCGAGATCCACAGAAGGAACGGCACATAATAAAAGAAAATTACCAGCAGCAATATCGCTGCTCCCAAAAGGGCGAGAGGTACAAAGGTCATTTCCATGTGAGTAGAATTATGATTTATGAATTATGATTTATTTTTCAATTTTTAATTTTCACGATTACATTGTAGCCATCGACGCGTATTACCTCGACCGGCGTGTTTTCATCAATCAGCTCGTCCATCGATTTGGCTTCTACGGTGATCCCGTTAATGCGGGCCTTCCCGATTGGGGCGAGGCGTGAAAGTGTCAACCCTTCGTCGCCCGGCACGATTCCCAAGTCGCGGCTGGATACCAGCTTGGAATCGATGTCGGTTTTCAAAGCCACCCGGTTGAAGGATTTGGAACGCAACAACCAGATGAAAGAGGCCGCGAACACAAGCGATGATACCGCCAATGTTACATTGCCGATCGGCGTACTGACCGAATAGGCATAGAACAGGCCGCCGGCAGCAAAAAGGAATCCTCCGACACCGGCAACTGTGATACCCGGTAACATAAATATTTCCAGCAGGATAAGCACAATGGCTACAACCATTAGGAAGGCGATAATAAGCATTTCGAATATCATAGAGCCTTGTTTTATCGTTTGTTTTTCAGATAATTGATTTCGGCATTACGAGCTTTCTTCTCCAACTCGCCGGGCTGTTCCAACAAGGCGTTCAGTTGCTCTTCTGCTTGCAGGATGGTTGGCTTCAGTTGCTCTTTGCGGGCCTTGTTGCCTTCGGCGTAAGAGACGCGCAGGCCGTCGAGTTTTTCATTCAGCTCTTTGATCTGTTTGTTCAAGGCAACCACCTTTTCGTAGTAGCCCTTAGCTTCGGGGCTATTGATGTCATCCAGTTTGTAATAGACAATATTATTACCGATGATAAATTCAAAATCCTTTTCGATCTTTTTCTCTCCATAAGGTATTTCTGTGTGCGACAGACGAATCAGGTCGGCATAGTCGGAACTTTCTTTCCAGGAATCTCGGATAGCAGTGATCGCTGCACGGGCGCGTTTCACTTCTATGTCTTCGCTCTCCACCCGTTTATGCTCTGGATTCGGGATGAAGAGATAGACACAGGCTTTTCCTTCCGGCTGGAAACGATCGGATACAAACCATCCCAATCCTTTCACTTCATCGAAGACCATCATATAATCATTGTAGGGCGAATTGAACGGCATGCCCAACTGCTCTGGAGCCAGATAAGTGTCGGAATTGATGTTGTAGCGGGTGACGAAGAGGTCATAACCGCCAATCGAACCGTTCCCTTTGGAAGAATAATAGATCGTGGCGCCATCGGAAAGGACGAACGGGTAGTTGTCATCGTCATTGCTGTTGATGTTCATCGGTAATTGTTTCTCGTCCCCCCATTCGTCCATAAGCATGGACTGGGTAAAAAGGCAATAACGGTCGCCGTCTGTCGAATGAGCATAGTAAATCTTGTCGCCTTTCTGGTTCTTGTAGACGGTCGAGCTCACTGGCTCGTTTGTCTGGAAAAAATCTTTGTAGGAATCGAGTGTGCCGCTTTCTTCGCTTAGGATATAGGCGGAAAGGAAATCGTCTTTGTCCACGACCAAGCTATCTATGATCTGAACATCTTCCACCTTTTCCATCATGCGTTGTGCATTGTTTGCCAAGTCGAGCCTGGTTTCGAACGATTGCGGATCCTGCTTTTTCTTTGCCAGCAGGTTGATATATTCTTCCAGCATTTCTCCGGCTTCGTCGAAACGATAGGTCTTGTAGTAGACTTCGGACATATAACGGTATGCTTCTTGTACTTTGCGTTTGACAGCTACTTTCAAATGCTTTTCCGCACCGGTCAGATCACCGGTCTCGTAGCAGCAGACACCATACCAATGATTATAGGAGGAATTGCTTGGCGCTTGTTTGACCAGCTTTTCAAAGGCAGGTTTGGCTTCCGCGTACTTACCTTCATTGTATAATTTTTTTGCTTCAGCCAGACTTTGTGCGTGCAGCCCGCCGCAGAGTAACGTGATTCCTATTGTGTAAAACAGTTTATTAGATAACCAATTCATTGATTTATGATTTATGATTTTGATTTTAGATTTATAATCCATAAATCTAAAATCATTACTTTTGTGTCCGATTACAAAAATAGGAATTAAAATCAAGAATCAAAACCCTTATTTTTTTATTCTTAATTTTTAATTCTTAATTAATAAAGTATGGCAAAGTTGACAGAAGAGGAACTCCTGTTTCGTAAAGTAGAAGAGAAAGTCAAGAAGGCGATATTCGAATATGGTCTGATTGTGGATGGTGACCGTATATTGATCGGATTGTCGGGGGGAAAAGATTCGTTGGCGTTGGTGGACTTGCTCGGACGCCGTTCCAAGATATTCCGGCCTCGGTTCGAGGTGATCGTGACGCATATCGTGATGTCAAATATCCCTTATCGTTCGGATATTGACTACCTGAAAAGCCGGGCAGATGAGCACGGCCTTTCCTTTTTCGTGCATGAGACGAGCTTCGACGCTTCGACCGATACCCGCAAGTCTCCTTGTTTCCTTTGTTCTTGGACGCGGCGGAAAGCCTTGTTCGATATTGCAAAGAGGCATGGTTGCAACAAGATCGCCCTCGGGCATCATCAGGACGATATTCTCGAAACCCTTCTGATGAACATGATCCACCAGGGAGCGATCGGAACGATGCCACCGCGCCTAAAGATGGATAAGTTCGATATGGAGATTATCCGCCCCATGTGTCTGGTGGAGGAGAAAGATTTGACCCGGATTGCTGTGTGGAGAGGATATCGGAAACAGATCAAGAATTGCCCGTACAGCCGTTCGGATATGAAGGAGGTATTGTCGCGTCTGGAGGCGATCAACCCTGAGGCGCGCTATAGCCTTTGGAGCAGTATGTCGAATATTCAGGAGGACTATCTTCCTAAAATTATAAATCATAAATCATAAATCATCTCATGCAAGGATTTTATACTATTCTGTTATTGGTCGCATCCAATATCTTTATGACGTGTGCCTGGTACGGACATTTGAAGATGAAGCAGCAGTTCAGTTGGTTCGAGCATCTGCCGTTGATCGGTGTTGTCTTGTTCAGCTGGTTTTTAGCGTTTTTTGAATATTGTTTTCAGGTCCCGGCAAACCGGATGGGTTTCCGTGATAATGGCGGGCCTTTTAACCTGATCCAATTGAAGGTGATCCAGGAGGTGATTACGCTGGTTGTCTTTGTCGGTTTTAGTTCGATTGCCTTCAAAGGCGAATCGTTTAAGTGGAACCATGCGCTGGCTTTCCTGTTTCTGGTGGCGGCAGTTTATCTGGTGTTTAAGAAATAAGATTTTAGTATCACTTCAAATCAGGACGAGACAGTGATAGAGAAGTTTGGGATTAGTGATAGGGAAAAAACGCCCTGTGTCACAAGCGGGTGTTGAGGGTGGCGTCTAAATAGCACAGTATCGCCTCCTTTTCATCCGGATGGAACCATCGGATGTCAGTATCCCGTTTGAACCAGGTCATTTGTTTGCGAGCGTAAACACGAGAGTTGCGTTTTATCTTTTCAATGGCGAAATCTAATGTCCATTCGCCATCCAGGTATTTGAACAGCTCTTTGTAGCCGACAGTGTTGAGGGAGTTCAATTTGCGGAAAGGATAAACGCGGCGTGCTTCTTCCAGCATGCCGTCGGCCATCATTTGGTCTACGCGGCGGTTGATGCGATCGTAAAGTTCTTCACGGTCGCGGGTAAGTCCTATCTGGATGATACGGAACGGCCGTTCTTTTCGGGTGTTGGTACGGAAGGAGGAATAGGGTTTGCCGGTCATGCGGCAGATTTCAACGGCATGGATTACGCGTTTGTAGTTGTTTCGATCTACTTCATTATAATGTATAGGGTCTGTTTCCTTCAACTCGGCAAGGATAGGGGAGAGGCCCTCTTCTTCAAATTGCTTGTAGATGGCGGTTCGGATTTCGGGGGTGACGGTGGGGATATCGTCGATCCCTTTTGTGACGGCATCGATATACATCATGCTACCACCTGTCATAACGACAGTCGGATGTGTCTGGTGGAGTTCCCTGAGTAGAGACATCACATCTTCCTCGAAACTGCTTGCGCTGTAATAATCGGTGAGTGACAATGTGCCGACCATATAATGGCGTACACGTGCCATCTGTTCAACCGTAGGGGCGGCTGTGCCTATCGGAAGGTCTTTGTAAAGCTGACGGGAGTCGGAAGAAATGATCGGAGAACCGAAATGCTCTGCTACACGCAGACTCAGTTCTGTCTTGCCGACTCCTGTCGGCCCCAATAATATGACAAGAGAGTTCATTAATCAAAAGCGCTCGTCGTCGTATGGGTTATCCATCGGTCCGTCGCCGAGCCCGTCGAAACCTTCTTTATCGAGTTCGTCGATATCGTATTCGGAATCGCCGTAGAAATCTTCACCTATTTCGGTGTTACCTGTTTTGGCGTCCATTTCGTCGAACGACATGATCTGAACAGGTGCTTCGCCGATAGATTTGCTGCATACGGCTTTGTCCAGATCTTTGCCTGGGATGATTTCACGGAGTTCCATGAAGAAAGCGCGTTCAGTCATATAATCGAAGACAAAAAGCAACTTCTGGTGTTCGTCTTCCAGAAGCTCTTCCAGACGTGTATCTTCCATTATATAATTGTCCACTTCGGAAGAAGTATCCATTTCAACCAATGTGATTTCCGTATTCTTGCTCCAGTCATCATCACAGATGAAGAAAGAACACATCTGGTCTTTTGTATACCCTACAGAATCCATAATGGCATTGTACAAATCCAGAAATGTTGCTTCTGAGTCGATCTTGATCTCACGTTTGAAGTCGTCAACTTCATCTGATAGAATTAAAAATCTAAATACCATAGTCGTTATTAGTTTTTTGTTGGTTCAAAAGTAGTAAAAAAAACAATGTGGCAATAAAATAATGTGCCAATATACCCCATAAAATTCATTCTTTCATTGGCACATTGGCACATTTTCAAATTGGCACATTATTATTCATCGATCGAACCTCTGACGATACCGCGCTGGGATGATTTGATGAAGTTCAGAATCAGATCCCGTTCTTCACTGGGCTCGTATTCGGTTTCGATGGCTTTCAAAGCTTCCGTATTGTTGAGGCCGCGTGTATAAAGCGTACGGTAGATATCCTGGATCAAGAATACCTGGCTGTTGGTAAATCCGCGACGGCGTAATCCTACGATATTGATACCACAGTACACGATCGGATCACGTCCGATCAGGGTATAAGGAGGAATATCTTTGCCGATCCGGGAACCGCCTTGTATCATGACGTGCTTGGATATACGGGAGAACTGGTGAACCAGGCTACCACCGCTAACGATGGCGAAGTCGTCGATCTCTACTTCTCCGGCTATCTGTGAAGCATTGCCGATAATGATATTATCTTTCAGCAAGCAATCATGGGCAATATGGGAATAGGCCATAATCAGGCAATTGTTGCCGACAACGGTTTTGCCTTTAGAGGCTGTTCCGCGATTGACGGTCACGCATTCGCGGAGAATGGTGTTGTTTCCGATTTCGGCAGTTGTAATTTCTCCTTTAAATTTCAGGTCTTGAGGGATACCGGCAATAACGGCTCCGGGAAATACCTGGCAATTATTGCCGATCCGGGCACCGTCTAAAATAGTCGCGTGCGAATAGATACGACAGTTGTCACCGATCACGACATCTTTTTCGATTACGGCGAAAGGGTCGACTGTTGTATTCTGACCGATTTTAGCTTCGGGATGAACGACTGCTAAAGGGGATATGTTCATAATGATTTATGATTTATTATTTATGATTTCGGATGTATGGTTTATCGTATCATGTCGTTACCATAAGTCATACATCTGAAATCATAAATCATTGATTTATTTATTTTTTACGATTTGTGCCATAAATTCGGCTTCGCTGACCAGCTTATCGCCTACGAATACATATCCTTTCATGGTTGAAATACCACGGCGGATGGGAGCCAGCAATTCCAAACGGAGGATCAGCGTATCGCCCGGAACGACTTTCTGGCGGAACTTAACGCCGTCGATCTTCATGAAATAAGTGGAATAGCGCTCCGGTTCGTCTACCGAATTCAGAACGAGCAATCCACCGGTCTGGGCCATCGCTTCAACTTGCAGTACACCCGGCATAACCGGTTCCTGGGGAAAATGACCTGTAAAGAAAGGTTCGTTGCTCGTGATGTTTTTCACACCTACGATATAGTTACCGCCGATTTCGATGATCTTGTCAACCAACAGGAACGGGTAACGATGCGGGAGCAGTTCGCGGATACGGTTGATATCCATTACCGGAGTGCTGTTCGGATCATAGACGGGAGCCTGAACTTCGTTCTGTTTGATGTCCTTGCGGATCATGCGTGCCAACTGGTTGTTGATCTTATGTCCCGGACGGGTAGCGATTACGCGGCCCCGGATCGGTTTGCCGATCAATGCCAGGTCACCGATCACATCGATCAGCTTGTGGCGTGCCGGCTCGTTGTCGAATACCAGCGGTTTATTGTTGATGTAGCCCAGGTCTTGTACGTCCTTATGCGGGATAGACAGCTTGTCGGCAAGATTGTCGAGCACCTCCTGCGATACTTTTTGGTCATAGATGACGATCGCATTGTCGAGGTCACCACCTTTGATCAGGTTATTCTGCAACAACATCTCTACTTCGCGGACAAACACGAATGTGCGGGAAGCAGCCAATTCTGTCGGGAATTCACTCAGGTCGTTCAGCGTGGCGAACTGGTTGGAAAGCACAGACGAATTGAAGGAAATCAAAACATTGACGCTAAACTTGTCGTCCGGCAAGATAATGAGGGATGAACCTGTTTCTTCATCCTTGACTTCAATCTTGTGCTTTACGATATAGTAATCCTTCGGTGCGTTTTGCTCTACGACACCGGCTTTCTGAATCTCTTCACTGAAAAAACGGGAACTGCCGTCGAGAATTGGAAATTCGGGTGCGTTCACCTCTATCAGGCAGTTATCTATTTCGTAGGCATATAAAGCTGCCATCGCATGTTCAATGGTGCTTACTTGGATTCCGTTTTTGGAAAGTACGGTTCCTCTCTGGGTCCCGGCTACGTTTTCAGCAACGGCATCGATTACAGGTTCTCCTTCCAGGTCAACACGTTTGATTTTGTATCCATGATTTTCGGGTGCAGGGTGGAAAGTAATCTGGATATCCAAGCCTGTATGCAACCCTTTTCCTTGCATAGAGAAACTCGTGGCAAGCGTCTTCTGTTTCTGCATACGATCTATATGATTTATGATTTATAATTTATGATTTGTTCATTGGCCATTGCGCGCATTGTCAACAGCCAATTTAAGTCGTTCTATCTCACGTCGCATCTGTCCCATCTGGCGGTACATATCCGGCAGGCGGTTGAAGATCGCGCTGGAGCGCATAAACGCTTTTGCGTTGATAGCCGGAGCACCTAACAGGGTTGCCGGTTCTTTTACATCGCTGATCACGCCGCATTGTGCACCGAATACCACATGGTCCGCCACATGGATATGTCCGGATAACCCGGCTTGGCCTCCGAACATGCAATGGCTGCCGATCTTTACGGAACCCGCAATGCCTACCTGGGCTGCCATGACCGTGTTTTCGCCGACTTCCACGTTGTGGGCAATCTGTACCAGATTGTCCAGTTTGACACCCCGGCGGATGATGGTCGAGTCCATAACGGCGCGGTCTATCGTGGTATTGGCCCCGATTTCGACATCGTCTTCCAGTACGACATTACCCAACTGGGGGATCTTCTTGTAGTTATCGCCTTCTGGAGCGAAACCGAAACCGTCCGACCCGATCACGCTTCCGGCATGCAGAATGCAGTTGTTGCCGATTACGCAGCCGTTGTAGATGGTCGCGTGCGGATAGACCGTACAGTTATCGCCAATGGTCACATGGTCGCCGATATAAGCGTGCGGATAAATGCGGCTGTTCTTGCCGATCTTCACGTCTTCGCCGATGTAGGCGAAGTTGCCGACATAACATCCTTCGCCGACCGTTGCCGAACCGGCGATGAACGCCGTAGCGTCTATACCTGCTTTTTTGACATTGGCCTGTTCCGCCATATTCAACAGTATGGCGAGCGAAGCATAAGCATTGGCAACCTTGACCAATGTGGCTTTTACCGGTTCGGCGGGAGTGAAATCATTGTTTACTAAAACAATGCTTGCTTCAGTTTGGTAGATAAAATGTTCATATTTGGGGTTTGCCAGAAAGGTCAATGTCCCCGGTTTACCTTCTTCTATCTTTGAGAAGTTGTTGACTTTCACTTCAGGATCGCCTTCGACGGTTCCACCTAAAACGCTCGCTATTTGTTGGGCTGAAAACTCCATTACTTATTCAATTATATATGTATCTTCGTTGACTGTCCGCTGTTTATAGACAGTTAGTTTGCAAAAATGGTGAAAATTATTGGGATAGCCTATGCTTTGCAGGGAATAATTCCCTTATCATGCAGATATCCTGCCATTTCGCGTTGTACGGCTTGGGCTGCTTCACGCGCTGCGGCGGCAAAATTCTCCGTTTTGTCTGCATATATGATAGCACGGGAAGAGTTTACCAGTAATCCGCACTGGTCGTTCATGCCGTACTGAGCCACTTCGGCGAGGCTTCCGCCCTGTGCGCCTACGCCCGGAACCAGCAGGAAGTGGTTGGGAGCGTGTTTGCGGATATCCAGGAACATTTTTCCCTGGGTAGCGCCTACCACATACATCATCTGTTCGTCTGTAGCCCAATCCTGCGACTTTTTCAATACCTTTTCGAACAGCCGTTCGCCGTTGGCATCTTCCGTCAACTGGAAATCGTGCGAGCCTTTGTTGGAGGTCAGTGCCAGCAGGATCACCCAGGCTTCCTGATAGATCAGGAACGGTTTCACGCTGTCTTCACCCATATACGGAGCGACCGTTACGGCATCCACCTTGATATGGTCGAAGAAAGAACGTGCATACATTTCGGAAGTGTTTCCGATGTCCCCGCGCTTTGCATCTGCAATGATAAACTGGTCGGGATAGTTTTCACGCAAGTAAGCGACAGTCTTTTCGAACGACAGCATCCCTTTTACGCCTAAACTTTCATAGAAGGCCAGGTTCGGTTTATAAGCCACGCAGTAATCGGCTGTCGCGTCGATAATCGCTTTGTTGAATGCGAAGATCGGATCTTCTTCTGACAATAGATGCTGCGGGATCTTCTTTATATCTGTATCGAGCCCCACGCAAAGGAAGGACTGCTTCTTCTTGATGTTTTCGAATAATTGCTGCTTGTTCATGTTGTTACGTGTAAAAAATTAGTCTAAAAATGATGTTATAGTTCAGACTCTTTCAGTCGTTCAGCGTTCTCGGCCACGATCAGTTGATCGAGGCATCCTTGTATATCCCCATCCATAAAGGCTGAAAGATTATAAATCGTGTAGTTGATGCGATGGTCGGTGATGCGTCCCTGCGGATAATTGTAGGTACGGATCTTCGCCGAGCGGTCGCCGGTGGAAACCATCGTCTTACGTTTGTTAGCAATGTCATCCAGATATTTCTGGTGTTCCTTGTCATATATAAACGAACGCAGGCGCGTGAGGGCGCGTTCCTTGTTCTTCGGCTGGTCGCGCGTTTCGGTACATTCGATCAGGATTTCTTCGCTTACGCCTGTATTCGGGTTCTTCCAGACATAGCGCAGGCGGACGCCTGACTCGACCTTGTTTACGTTCTGCCCTCCGGCTCCACCCGAACGGAACGTGTCCCATTTGATTTCGCCTTCGTTGATTTCCACGTCAAATTCGTCTGCTTCGGGGAGGACGGCAACGGTTGCTGCCGATGTATGCACGCGTCCTTGTGTTTCGGTAGCCGGCACGCGTTGTACGCGATGTACCCCCGATTCGTATTTAAGGGTCCCGTACACCTTTTCTCCGCTCACGGTAAAGATGATTTCCTTGAAACCGCCGGCCGCTCCTTCACTACAACTGGACAGGGCCACTTTCCAGCCTTTCATCTCGCAATACTTCACGTACATGCGATACAGGTCTCCGGCAAAGAGTGCGGCTTCGTCACCGCCCGTTCCGCCACGTATTTCGACAATGGCGTTTTTGTCGTCCTGCGGGTCGGCCGGTACGAGGAGCAGCTTGATCTCCTCTTCCAGTTCCGGAATGCGCGCTTCGCAGGCAGCCGCTTCTTCGCGGGCTATTTCTCTCATCTCCGGATCGGTTTCGGCCATCATCAGGCGGGCCTCTTCCAAGCCGTTGAGACATTGCATATATTCCTTACGGGCTTTTATGATTTCGTTCAGCTCCTTATATTCTTTCGTGAGCTTGACGTATCTTTTCTGGTCAGCGATGACGTTCGGGTCCGTGATGAGTGTCGATACCTCTTCGAAGCGCGATACCAATCCGTCCAGTTTCTCTAATAGCGTGTTATTCTCAGCCATATATGAACTCACCGAACTCGCTTTTAATAATCAGTTCCTTCTTGTCGCTTTCTTCTACACGGCCGACAACTTGTGCGTCGATATTGAATGATTTGCTGATGGCAATCACTTCTTCCGCATGCTCAGGAGAAAGGTAGACTTCCAGGCGATGTCCCATATTGAACACTTTGTACATCTCGTCCCAGGCCGTACCGCTCTGTTCCTTGATCGTCTTGAACAGTGGGGGAACGGGGAACATATTGTCCTTGACCACACGGCAATTGTTTCCGATGAAGTGCATTACCTTGGTCTGTGCGCCGCCTGAGCAGTGTACCATACCATGGATATTTGGGCGCAAGGCATCCAATAGTTTTTTGACTACCGGCGCATAGGTCCGCGTGGGAGAAAGCACCAGCTTGCCTGCGTTCAGCGGCGATCCCTCTACAGGGTCGGTCAGCTTCAAGCCACCGCTGTAAACCAGTTCGTCGGGGACAGCCTTGTCGAAGCTTTCCGGATATTTTTCTGCCAGGTATTTGGCAAAAACGTCGTGGCGCGCACTGGTTAGCCCGTTGCTGCCCATGCCTCCGTTATATTCTTTCTCGTAAGTGGCCTGTCCGAAAGAAGCCAGCCCGACGATCACGTCGCCCGGACGGATGTTCGCATTGTCGATCACGTCGGCACGTTTCATGCGGCAGGTAACCGTGCTGTCGACGATGATGGTACGGACCAGGTCGCCTACATCGGCCGTCTCGCCGCCTGTAGCATAGCATCCGACTCCCATTTCGCGAAGTTCGGCCAGCAGTTCGTCAGTCCCGTTGATGATGGCGGAGATCACTTCACCCGGAATCAGCAGCTTGTTGCGTCCGATGGTGGAGGAAACCAATATGTTGTCTACGGCGCCCACGCACAGCAGGTCGTCGATATTCATTATCAAAGCATCTTGCGCGATACCTTTCCATACGGACAAGTCTCCGGTTTCTTTCCAGTACATATAAGCCAAAGATGACTTGGTTCCGGCTCCGTCGGCATGCATGATGTTGCAATATTCAGGATCGCCTCCCAGAATGTCGGGAATGATCTTACAGAATGCTTGGGGAAAGATTCCCTTGTCGATGTTCTTTATTGCGTTGTGAACATCTTCTTTCGAAGCGGATACACCGCGTAGATTATAACGTTGGTCACTCATTGTTTTTGTGAATTTGTCTGCAAAGATACTATTTTTTGTCTTACTTATCTAAGTTTTAGCACATCTCCTTCTTCCGGAATATAATCTTTGTGCTTTTTATTCATCTTATATAAGCTCTTGATCTGTATTCCGTATTTCTGTGCGATGCTGTGCATGGATTCGCCTACCTGTACGACATGGTCATAATTCGGCTTGTCTGCTTTCTTCTTTTTCTTTTCCAGGTAAACGATGTCATTTTTCTGTAACGGAAAATCTTCCGGCACCTCGTTGTATTTCTTCAGGTCTTTTACCCGGAAGCCGAGACTGGCGGCTATGTCGTCGAAGCAGTCTTTGCCGTTGGAATAGACATACAGCAGGCCGTTTGTACGGTAGACTGTATAGCGGGAGATGTGTGCCGGTTGCTTGTCTGACTTTTTACGGCCTTTTGCCGTGTCATACCGGTACAGGTCATAATCTTCGATCAGCTTGATCAGCCGGTTGGCGTAGGCTCGGTCTGTTGCGTATCCGCATTTTTGCAAACCTCTTGCCCAACCTTTATAGTCGGTTATTTTAAGTTTGAACAGAGAGGCATAACGGGGACGGCCGACCAGAAAACGGGCGTGGTCTTCGTAAGACTGTTCCGGATTCTTATATTTGCGGAAACATTCTCCGCGCAGGTCATCGTCGTGATAGACACGCCCACCCCTCCAGTCGGAATGACATTTGATGCCGAAGTGGTTGTTCGATTTGCGTGCCAGCTCGCTTCGCCCGGCTCCCGACTCCAATAACCCTTGTGCAAGCGTGATACTTGCAGGGATACGGTACTTTTTTTGATGCTGGATCGCTAAACTGCTGTATTGTTTGATATACTTTTCGTATGCCGGCACTTTCCGTTGGCTGGCTCCGAGTGCCGTTCCGGTAACGGACAGCACCAACAACAGGGAAAGGATTCGTAATGTTAATCGCATGACTGATTCGTTGTATGTAATTATATTTAACGGCAAAGATAATTAATTTGTTTTACATCATTGTCATAGTCTTGTGGCGGGGGTGGGGTGGGAGGCTGCATTATAATTGGGCAGATATGGATCATAAATGATGATTGGTCACCATGTTATTTATAAATAAGGATTATGCGGATTTCCGATTCGGCTTCACCTGTCTTTGAAATCTTTTGATTGTTATGGGGTACAAGGGTGAAGGTAAACATCCGGACTGCCTTCACCTCAGGATTTTGCCTTCACCATTATCTCGTCCTGATTTAGGTTGACCATGTCGCTCTGATTCGTTTCCACTACTATATATTTAAATGAAAGATAGGAGTTTACAGCTATTACTACCGCTCTTTAACCTTTCGCCCTTGGTCGAAAAGGCTTTTGACATTGGTCGAAAGTGTTTTTGACCAAGGGCGAAAGCCTTTTCGACTAAAGGCAAAAGGTTAATGAATGGGCTGTTTGACAATAGAAACATGGCTATTGTTTATCACGAATGTATTTGGGCTTTCTCTATATTTTCTTTATTTTTGCTTGTATCATTTAGAGTGTTATTTCATGAAAGAAATCAAGTTGGAGACAAAAATCCGGATTTATTCTCTTGCCGAACTACCGGAAGAAGAGTCGCGGTTAATGGAGGCGGCCATAAAAGCGACGGGACAATCGTATGCCCCTTATTCGAAGTTTCATGTCGGAGCGGCAGCTTTGCTGGAGGACGGCACGATCATAACCGGCAGTAATCAGGAGAATGCCGCTTACCCTTCCGGTCTGTGTGCGGAGCGGGTGGCGTTGTTTCATGCCGGCCATCAATATCCGGATATGCCTGTTGTCCGCCACGAATGGCCGGCAGGTCGAGAGCATTTCTCCTTGCGGTGCATGCCGCCAGGTTTTGTTGGAGGCGGAACAACGCTATGGCAAGCCGATGAAGGTCTTGTTGTGCGGCACGAAAGAGGTTGTGGTGGCGGAGAGTGCCGAATCACTGTTGCCGCTTTGTTTTGGGGCGAAAGATCTGAAATAAAAAAGAAGAGCGCTATCGTAAACAACGGGCGCTCTTCCTTTTTTATATTTGGTTATTGTTTGTCCGAGATCAGATTCCTAACGAAGCCTTTATCGCTTCGATCTTTTCTGCTCCTGCTTTTTCGGCAGCCGGCAGTTCGTCGAGGCTCTTTACTTTGGAATGGACTTCGCAATAGAACTTGATCTTCGGCTCCGTGCCGGAAGGACGGATAGATACTTTCGTTCCGTCTTCAGTGAAATATTGGAGAACGTTGGAGGTTGTCGGCATATCCAATGTCAGTGTTTCGTTTTCAACATAGTCTTTACCTTTCAGGGAAGCGTAGTCGTAGAATAACGTAACTTTGGAACCGGCGATTTCCTGCAACGGGTTTTCACGGAAGTGTTTCATCATCGCTTCAATCTCTTCAGCGCCGCTCTTGCCTTTCTTTACAACGGAGATTCCTTTTTCTTTAGAGAAACCATACTGAACGTAGATGTTCTGTAATAACTGGTACATCGTGATACCCTGGTCTTTCGCCCAGGCTGCGATTTCAGCCAGAATGGCACAAGCAGAAACGGCATCTTTGTCGCGAACGAAATCTTCGCATAGGAAGCCGTAGCTTTCTTCACCGCCACCGATATAGTTCTTCTTTCCTTCGTTCTTCTTCATGACATCGGCGATCCATTTGAAGCCGGTGTAAACGTCATACACTTCGACACCGTTCTTCTCGGCGATCGTACGGATCAGTTCGGTCGTAACGATTGTCTTGACAATATATTCCTTGCCGTTGATCTTACCGAGTTCTTTCCAGCGGGTGATGAGATAGTAGACGAACATCAAAGCGGTCTGGTTACCGTTCAGCAATACCCATTCGCCTTCGTTGTTCTTAACGGCTGCACCTACTCGGTCTGCATCCGGGTCGGAAGCCAATACCAGCTCGGCGTCTGTTTCCTTGGCCTTTTCAACTGCCAGAGCCAAAGCCGCCGGTTCTTCCGGGTTGGGAGAAACAACGGTAGGGAAGTCGCCGCTTACTACGTCCTGTTCGGGTACATGGATGATATTCGTGAAACCGAATGCTTTCAATGTCGGCGGGATAACCGTCACGCCTGTTCCGTGGATCGGCGTGTAGACGATCTTCATGTCATGGTGACGTGCGATGGATTCCGGTGACAAAGAAATCTTTGTCAGGTCGTTGATATATTGTTCATCGATTTCCTTGCCGATGATTTCGATCAGTTCCTTGTTGCCTTTGAACTTGATTTCGCTGGCATTACGGATTTTGTTGACTTCGGCAATCGTATTCTTGTCATGCGGAGCGATCATCTGGGCGCCATCGTCCCAATACGCCTTGTACCCGTTATATTCTTTCGGGTTGTGGCTGGCCGTGATGTTCAGGCCGGCCGTGGTGCCGTAGTGCTTGACGGCAAACG
>ENA-OOYV01000386-OOYV01000386.1-human-gut-metagenome-genome-assembly--contig:-NODE-386-length-32439-cov-22.544930_pt1 | contig 32439 bp, 27 predicted proteins | sample MGYA00241704_ERZ501380 | MGnify/ENA primary metagenome ERZ501380 (study PRJEB25962, sample SAMEA2042984) | human gut metagenome | biome: human gut; feature: human-associated habitat; material: faeces...
TGTACAACTTTTCTTTCATATAAATTTATCTATTATTTTAATTCCGCCAACGGGTAAAGTTAGATAAAATCCATCCTTTGTAGAAGCAACACGACAGTCCTCTATACCAAAAGATTCTAATTCACCTTTCCCAAAAATCGGAGGATAAGCGGATTCGTCATGAAAATGAATACCGTCCTCACTAGAAACCAAACGAAGATAAGACATCGTGGTCAAATAATTCTTTCCTTTATAACCAATTACACGAGGATCGGAGGCATCCAAGTCCGGATCATTCTCGTCAAACGACATTACTTTTATTTTCCCTTGTTCATCGTAGATAGGAAAGCTAATAATCCCTTCTTGCTGAACAGGACGCTCAGCTACTCTTAAAAGAAGCCATGTCTTACCATTAAATTGAAAAACTCCAGGATTTAACAGACAAGTAATTTCCATCCCATTTATTCCAGCCTCTAAATCTTTAGGAGAGAGTAGCGGATTACTCTCACATCTTTTTGCTATATCCATAGTATTATATCATTTAAATTTTAGGCAAAAGTATAATGGTAGTAACATGTTTCTGTTCACTATATTCTCAATTAAGTATAGGTATGCTGCATAACACAAAACTGAATAAATAATCTATTCACGCACTGGGAAACAGAGACTAAATCCACGTAATACATTGTTTTACAATAAATTAAAAAACAATCAAAAAGTATACTATATTATCAAAAAGGTATACAAATAAATACAATCCCATTATTTCAAGAGTTATAATAGACAGATATCATAATAACACTCCATCATGAGTTGATTTATTATTCATAACAAGACAAAAAAATCCCCGACATCTTTTATTCAAAGAAATCGGGGATTACAAAAAACGATGATAACAAATTACAATTCCTTAATGCTGATAGCTACACCACCGCTCGGAGCAAGACGCTGTTTCAATTTTGTTTTGCTGGTTACTTTCTTGGTAGAAATCACATATTCTTTTGGGTTCGTACGCCAGTCAGCTGTTTTTCCGTCAGCATAAATAGTTGCCTGATATTTCTTTCCAGCCGGAAGGAAACTCAAATCAATAACTGTTTCCCGACTATTCTCATCAGTAATTCCACCCACATACCATTCATTCTTTCCTTTTGCCTTACGGGCGATAGTAATATAATCACCCGGTTCCGCTTCCAAAATATAGGTATTGTCCCAGTCTACTGCCACATCCTTAATAAACTGAAAAGCATCCGGATATTTTTCATAATTCTGATATAAGTCAGCTGCCATCTGAAGCGGACTATACATCGTTACATACAATGCAAGCTGTTTTACCAAGGTAGTACCTAATTTTGCTTTGTTTGAGCCATAAACAGAAAGATCACCCTCAAAAATACCCGGAGTATAATCCATCGGACCGCCCATCAGACGAGTAAATGGCAAGATTGTCTGATGATCGGGACGAATGCCATTGAACGATTCAAACTCCGTACCACGTGCCGACTCCTGAGCAATCCAGTTGGGATACGTACGATACATACCCGTAGGCCGTACGGCTTCATGTGAATCAACCATGATCTGATACTTAGCAGCCGTCTCAGCTACCCGATTGTAATGGTTCACCATCCACTGTCCGTCGTGATGTTCACTACGTGGGATGATGGGGCCCACATAACCCGTTTTTACCGCATCGTAGCCATTCTCTTTCATAAAACGGAACGCATCATGCATCTGACGTTCATAGTCGGCTACCGACGAAGTAGTTTCATGGTGCATAATAATTTTTACTCCTTTCGATGCAGCATAACGTTGCAGTTCCTTTACATCGAAGTCCGGATAAGCTTTAGTGAAACTATATATAAACTCCTTAGCATAAGCGTAATTGTCTTCCCAACCTTCATTCCATCCTTCCACCAGCACGGCATCAAAACCATTTTTCGCTGCAAAGTCAATATACTCCTTTACATGGGCCGTATTGGCACCATGATGACCATTCGGTTTCAGTTGGGTATAGTCAGTCTTGCCAATTACGATGTCTTGCGTATCGGTGTAAGCCCAGGTAGAGCCTCCTCCTGTAAAGTATTCCCACCATACACCCACGTATTTGGTCGGCTTAATCCAGGAAGTATCTTCCAGCTTGCAAGGTTCATTCAGGTTTACAATCAGGTTCGAGGCTAAAATATCACGCGCATCGTCGCTTACCACAATCGTACGCCACGGAGTAGTACTGCCAGTCTGGATATATCCTTTAGCCCCGTTCTTATCAGGAGTCAGGTGTGAACTCATCAAAAAAGTCTTTGCATCCAGATTCAGATGCATGGCAGGATAATTAACCAAAGCCGCCTCATGGATGTTGATATAAAGTCCGTCGTCCGACTTCAGCATCAACGGAGTCTGTACGGCAAGATTTGGCGAAGGAGACTTGCAAGCCAGAGCCTCATCACGCGCTTTGTCTATCAGTTGCGGAACTTCCGACAGTTTGGAAGTGGTAATCTGAAACTCATTGGTATCATAGTCAGCCGGAATCCAGAATGCCTTATGATCGCCTGCCAGCTGAAACTCCGTCACTTCCTCATTAATAGTAAAATGCCGTAATTCCTTCTGTACCGGAAATTCATAACGGAATCCCAACCCATCATCGAACAAACGAAAACGAATATTCAGCAACCACCCCGTACCTTCTTGCTCCAAGGCTACAAATAGTTCCTTATGATTATCCCGAATGACACTGTTCTGCCCCCATACAGGATTCCAGGTAGTATCGGATGCTGTTTCCTTTGTTTCTATGATACGGAAGTTCTTACTAAAATCGAACGACGGACGTATCTGGAAGCCCATCTTACTTTCCCGGATAACATCTTTCCCTTTATATTTCAACGAATAAACCGGAGTCTTATCAGCCGACAAGTGAAAATCCATGATCAAATTTCCATTGGGTGAAGTCAATGTCTGGGCAAAAGAGAATCCCACGACAAACAAACTCATCATTACAGAGAGAATTAGTTTTTTCATAATACCTTTATTGATTAACAAAATAAATACTTTTGTAAATATAACAATTATCCGCAAATATACACTTATTCCCCTTTTGAAAACTTCTTTATGCCTTCAAGAAGGCTTTCTAAAAGTATTTTCAATATAAATCAGAAAATATTTATTGTTTTTCGATAAATATTTCCTGATTTTCTTTTGTACTCTAAAAATAATATCTACATTTGCATATCGAAAAACGATAAATATTTATCGAAAACAAACACAGATAAAATAATTAAGAACTACAAACACGATGCAATTATGAAAAAGACATTACTAAAAAAAGCAGCTATGGCAAGCCTCTTCACCCTGATGACACTAACAGTCACAAAGGCAAACGCAAAAGAAACTTTCATTTATGGAGAAACAGACAACGGGTTGATTGTTTCTACCCTGAATGAAGACGGCAAAACACTTACTCCAAAATGGAAATACGAGTACCGGTACGACGAACAAAGACGACTGACCGAGAAGAAAGCATATCGATGGAATTTGCGACAACAGATGTGGACACCCGCCTATCTGCTCACTATTATGTCGAATGACTCGATATGTATCATGGATTATGCCGAATGGGACAAACTTTTTTGTAACTTTGAGCGTAATCGCCAACAAAGTGTTTATTATGTAGACAGTTCGAATGCTTTATTGACTTATTATAGCCGTTCATCTGCCTGCGAAATAAGTGAAAACAATAAATAATTAAAATTCAATTATTATGGGACGCACCATCAAATTATTGCTATATTATTTTGCCTACCAACTGGCATTCATGGGAGTTTTCCTGTGCGGATATATGATCTTCCATCATACCACAGAATTACCTCAACCCACCGACTCTACTTACATAACCCTCATTCTGCTGGCACAGGTTCTATCTACAGCTGCGGTAGGTATTCATCTGATAGTGGGAAAATATGTACCGCTCGACCAAAAAACTTGGGCGTATTACAACTCCGGTAAGGTCCTGATTGCTGCTATCCTATTAATCGTAGGTATGGGGTTGTGGAGCAATTACCTGAACGAACTGGCCGACTTGCCCAATAACATGCAGGAAACTTTCGCCATGATGATGCAGCATCCACTGGGAATCGTGGCAATCACGATTATGGCCCCTATTGTAGAAGAGCTATTGTTCCGGGGAGCCATCCAAGGACATCTGCTGCGCAAATGGAAAAAGCCGTTTTGGGCCATCGTTGTATCGTCACTGATATTCGGTATCGTACATGGTAACTGGGTACAAGCTCCTTTCGCTTTCGTGGTAGGACTCGCCTTAGGCTGGGTCTATTATCACACAGGTAGTCTGCTTCCCGGCATATTGATGCACTTCGTCAACAATAGTACCGCCGTTTTCAGCTTTTGGCTTTCCGATGATCCGAATGCCACAATGGTTTCTACCTACGGCCCCGAAGGAGCCGCACTCATGGCTGTTGCAGGAGCGATACTTACTTTCGTATGTATCAAGTACATCCAAAAACAACTTCCACAACCTGCAACATGGAGAGAAGAACAACCCACAAGTACAATTGAATAATACCCCCAATTTATGAAACATCTCAGCATATTAGGTATATTGGCCATTTTTGCCTTAGCTCTGAATCTCTATTTTGCCATAGGCAGTAATTTTAATGATTTCAAACAAGGATTTGAAGATGGACAAAAGAGCTCTACTTACGACACACAAGCAGATTCACACGGATTTAGGGCAGAAATAAGAGTTACCCCTATCTCCACTCCAAATGATAGTCTGAATTTACAATTACCCGGTAAAACTGTAAAAGCGCCCTATCAGGTTTCAGAAATTACCTGTCTGATCAAAGAAACTCCGACAATGCTAATCACTATAATATTTTCAGCTTTGGGAGTCATCGTATTATCTGTTTATGGTGTCTACTGTCTGATACGTGTACTGATATGTATCACACGACAAGATATTTTTTCCCGCCGCAACATCCGGTGGCTTCGCTGGATAGCTTACGGCCAATTAGCAGTCACTTCACTCTCGTTTTTATTAGACTGGAGCATCGAGCAGGCAGTTCTCGCGCAAGTATCCCTGCCAGGTTATCAAGTAACAGGTGTCACCCCGATACCCCTGCAATGGGACTCAGTCATCCTGATCGTATTACTTACAGAGATTTTTGCCACAGCCGTCAAGATTAAAGAAGAAAACGACCTAACCATTTAACCACATATCGCCTATGAAACCGAAAAGCAATTATTCACGCCCGATGGCAGCCATTTACATTATTGTAAGTTTCCTTGCCACACTCATCGTATTAGAATTGATTTGCTTCCTCACCTTTTATCCGCTTTTGGAGAACAGGTTTCTGCGTATATTTGCAAGCCTAATATGGCTTTATGCCGGAGCTTTTGCCTATTATAAATTAACCCACCGTTATACCAAATGGTGGAAGAGACTAAACAACAAATAAAACGTATGCCGATTATAGTAAACCTTGATGTGATGATGGCGAAACGAAAGATTTCACTGGGAGAACTTGCCGAAAGAATCGACCTTACCCCTGCCAATCTTTCCATCCTGAAAACAGGAAAAGCCAAAGCTGTCCGATTTTCTACCTTGGAGGCAATCTGTAAAGAACTCGATTGTCAGCCGGGAGATATATTAGAATACAGACCGGAAGAGTAAACCTCTTCCGGTAAAAGGCTGTCAAATAGTAAAGAATAAACGACTCTTATAGCCGATAATCCATTAATTGTCCGTATCTTTGCAGCCGAATTAGATATTTGAAATAAATGAAGACATTTGAAGAACTCGGCGTTTCCGCAGAAATACGCCAGGCAATCGAGGAAATGGGTTACGAAAATCCCATGCCTGTACAAGAAGAAGTTATACCGTATCTGTTAGGAAACCGCAACGACGTAGTGGCTCTGGCACAAACCGGAACCGGAAAAACAGCCGCATTTGGTCTGCCGCTGATACAAAAAATTGACGTAAAACATCGTATACCACAAGCACTGGTACTTTGTCCTACACGAGAACTCTGCTTACAGATAGCAGGCGACTTGACTGATTATTCTAAATACATTACCGACTTAAAGATTCTTCCCGTATATGGAGGCTCTTCTATTGAAAGCCAGATACGCAGCCTGAAGCAAGGAGTGCATATCATTGTTGCTACTCCGGGACGTCTGATAGACTTGATGGAGCGCAAGGTAGCGCATCTGGAAACAATACGCGACGTAGTAATGGATGAAGCGGATGAAATGCTGAACATGGGATTTACCGACAGTATCAACGCCATTCTGGAACAAGTTCCGGAAGATCGCAACACATTGATGTTTTCGGCAACTATGAGTCCCGAAATAGCCCGCATCGCCAAAACGTATCTGCATGATGCCAAGGAAATTACTATCGGAACAAAAAACGAAGGAAGCAAGAACGTACATCATATTGCCTACATCGTACATGCAAAGGATAAATACTTGGCTTTAAAACGAGTAGTCGATTATTATCCACAGGTTTACGGTATCATTTTCTGCCGTACCCGCAAGGAAACTCAGGAGATAGCCGACAAGCTGATTCAGGACGGATACAATGCCGACTCTCTGCATGGCGAACTGAGTCAGGCACAACGTGACCTGGTGATGCAGAAGTTCCGCCAACGTCACCTCCAGCTGCTGGTGGCTACCGACGTGGCAGCACGTGGACTGGATGTAAACGATCTGACTCATGTCATCAATTACGGTCTTCCCGATGATACGGAAAGCTATACACACCGAAGCGGCCGTACCGGACGCGCCGGAAAGACAGGTATTTCCATTGCCATCATCAACCTGAGGGAAAAAGGCAAGATGCGTGAGATAGAGCGTATCATCAACAAGAAATTTACCATCAGCACACTGCCCAGCGGAAAGGAAATCTGCGAACAGCAGCTCATCAAAGTAATCGATGACATCGAAAAGGTAAAAGTCAACGAAGAGGAAATCGAAGCATTCCTGCCGGGCATTTACCGCAAGCTGGAATGGCTGAGCAAGGAAGACCTTATCAAGCGGGTAGTATCGATGGAATTCAACCGCTTCCTGGAGTATTATAAAAATGCGCCAGAAATAGAACAGCCTAAAGCAAGCGAAAAGAGCAGCGAGCCCAAAGAGCGGAAAGACCGCGGAAGCGACCGTGAAAAAGTGGCACGCAAAGCCGAAAAAGGCTACGCCCGACTGTTCCTGAACTTAGGAAAGACAGATGGTTTCTATGCTAATCAGATCATTGAGCTGATTAACCGGAACCTGAAGAAAGAACATATCCAGATAGGACGTATTGACCTGATGCAGAATTTCTCCTTTTTCGAGGTAGCAGAGAACCAGGCTCCGATGGTGTTGAAAGCACTGAACAAGGTGACACTGAACAAAGGCCGTAAGGTGATTGTAGAAATGGCCGGAGAAAATACGGGCAAAAGCGACAAGAGCGGAAAGAAACGTGGCAAGGAAAACGTAAAGGAAGAAAAATCGGCCAAGAGAAAAGAAACAAAAGCCGATAAGAAAAAGGATAAGCCGAGCCGTGAAGAGCGAGGCTATACAGCCGCACGTGGTCCCAAGAAGAAAGACGACTGGAAACAGTTCTTCCAGAACGACAACCGCCCCCTGCGTGGTGAAGAGCCTGATTTTGCAGAAGAAGGCTGGGCCAAACGAAGCAAGCGCAAAAAGTAATATCCGTTATTGACTATCTCTTATCCAGAAGTTGCATTGTCAGGTGAAAAAGACTTTTCAATGCTACTTCTGGATATATTTTTATAATCATAAAAACTTACCGGGGTATAATCGTGCCATTCAGCTGCTGAATAACCCGTGCAGCATAACATTCTCCTACCGGCAAGACATCTTCCCTACCTTTTAACCTGACATGACTACGGGTAAACTGCTCTATCTTATCCACGGACACCATATAAGAACGGTGTATTCTCAGGAAAGCTCTGTCAGGCAACAAGTCAGCTATCGATTTCAGATTGGTACGAGTAAGTACATGTCCGCCAGAGGAACGAACAATCTTGACATAGTTGCCCAATGCTTCTATGTAAAGGATATCGTCAAGAGGTATACTGACATTGGTATACTCCTGTTTTACGATCAGACAGTCTGAGGCAGCAGAACGACGTGCCTCGATGCGCCGCAAGGCTTTTTCTACAGCTGTTTCAAAACGTTCATAGGCAAATGGCTTATGCAAGAAATCAACCGCATCCAGATTAAATCCTTCCAGAGCATATTGTGCATGGGCCGTGGTGAAAATAAGACAGCACTCCCGAGGCAACGTATCAGCAATTTCCAGCCCGCTGATGCTGTTCATTTGAATATCAAGAAACACCAAGTCAGGTTTGCGGCGAGCTATTTCTTCCAACCCGACACGCGGTTCATTGAAGGTCGTCAGCTCCATTCCTCCTTTCCGGCGACAGAATTGTTCTATCACCAATAAAGCCATCGGCTCATCGTCTATTGCTATACATCTCAAATTCCTGTTCATTGCGATACTCCTCCTAACCCTAATCATTCACTCTTATTTCCAAATGCACCCGATAAACTCCGTCCGACTCACCAGCCTGCAAGTCATACCGCCCGGGATAGAGTAGTTCCAGACGTTTGCGGCAATTGGCAATGCCGATGCCAGGCTGTTCATCCTCACGACGACGCATAACATGATTTTCGGTTTCCAATAATAGTCGTCCGGCATTCACGCGAATAAAAATACGAATAACACAATCCTTGTCGGACGAGGTACCATATTTAAAAGCATTCTCCACAAACGTAATCAGTAGCATAGGTGGAATAAGTAGCTGGCTGTTTTCATCTTCTATCGTCAAATCGACCTGCGTGTGAGAGTTCAGACGCAGCCGCTGCAAATCAATATACTGACGGATATAATCCAGCTCACGATCAGCAGAAGTAAATTCTGCTCCACTCTGCGCATACATGTAACGCAAGATATTGGAAAATTTGACAAAAGCCGATTCAGTCTTGTCCGATCCGGAAAGTACTAGTGCATACAGCGTATTCAGTGTATTGAATAAAAAATGCGGATTGATCTGCGCTTTATAAAGAGCCAGCTCAGCTTTGTTCTTCTCGGCTTCCATCTCCTGACGGGAAAGTCTCTGCCGGAAAAGCTCAAATGTCAGTTCGATAGCCAGCGAAAAGCCAGTCACTACCAAAAAGAAGAACCAGATAGTCTGTGTACGCATGTGCAGCCTGACCTCTATCGGCCTGCTGGTATCGCTTACCATTTCAGACGGAAGAGGAAAATAAGTCAGCAGTTCCGTCATTCCCACAAGACACAACATCAGTAAAGTTATGGAAAGATATTTTTTCTGTATAAAAAGTTTGGGCAAACAAACCCATCGGTAAACAAAATACAGAACATAGACATACACTATCAAAGTAATGAGAAAAGCTGCGTTATGCACAATCCAGCGATCTACCGGAAGCAGCATAATGGCAAGCGGCATAATGACCAGACAAAATAACAAGTCTATATAAAAGGCTATGCGACGATTATTTTTCATAGGAATAAACTTTCTGAAAACAAAGATACGACATTTTTACAACGAACGAATCCTTAGGCGAGGCAGGTTCGTCACCACATCCATCCGGTTCGTCACCACATGTTCTGTTTTTCATCGAGTTCTATATAAGTTTGTATGTGCAACGTACACAGAACGTTGTTTCAAGACAAAAATAACCAACAAACATTTTACACTGATATGAATATTAAGACAAGCATTTATTTTATGCTTTGCTGTCTGCCGCTGCTGGTGGCTTGTGGCGGCAACAAGCAGGATATGCCCGGCGAAAAGTACAAGACACTGACTGTCGCCTTAGGCAGTCAAACCTTGCAATCCGATTATCCGGCAACACTTCGTGGACGTCAGGCTGTCGAGGTGCGACCTCAGGTCAGTGGTACCATCACAGATATATGCATTAACGAAGGAGATGCCGTACATCGCGGACAAGTATTGTTCATCATCGATCAGGTTCCCTATCGGGCGGCACTGGAAACAGCACTGGCAAATGTGAAAAGTGCTGAAGCACAGTTGCAGACCGCACGGCTTACTGCCAATAGTAAGGAAGAACTTTATAAGGAAAATGTAGTTTCCGATTTCGACCGTCAGACAGCCCGTAATGAATTACTTGCAGCCGAAGCAGCACTGGCTCAGGCAAAAGCAGAAGAAACAAATGCCCGGAATAATCTTTCGTATACCGAAGTAAAGAGTCCTGTAGACGGAGTAGCGAGCATGATTCCTTATCGTGTGGGAGCGCTGGTAAGCAGCAGCATCACCGAACCGCTCGTTACCGTATCGGACGACGCAGAGATTTACGCGTATTTTACCATGGCGGAAAACCAGATGCTCGACCTTATTCAAGAATTTGGTTCACTGGAAGAAGCTTGCCGCAAAATGCCTGCCGTAACCTTGACTATGAGCAACGGCAATGCATACAAGGAAGCTGGTCACATTAACGCAATCAGCGGTACCGTAGATGAGGGAACCGGAGGAGTTACTCTCCGGGCTGCCTTCCCCAATCAGGCACATCTGTTACGAAACGGAGGAAGCGGCATCGTTTCCATTCCGACAGTATATAAAGATTGTATAGTCATTCCGCAATCGGCTACCTACGAATTACAGAACCGCATCTTTACCTGGAAGGTAGTGGACGGAAAGACCCAGTCGGCTCCCATTTCCGTATATAAATACAACGACGGAAAAACATACATTGTGCTCTCCGGTCTGAAAGCAGGCGATATAATCATTGCAGAAGGTGCCGGATTAATGCGTGAGGGAACCGCCATCAATACAGAGCATGTTTCAACCGATAAATAAGCGATAGCCATGAAGATAAGAACATTCATCGACCGCCCTATACTTGCGGGAGTCATCTCCGTACTTATTCTGATATTGGGCTTTATCGGCTTGTCACAGCTGCCTATCGAGCAGTTTCCAGAGATAGCTCCACCTACCGTCAGCGTATCAGCTACCTATACAGGTGCCAATGCCGAGACTGTTTTGAAAAGTGTGGTAGTACCACTGGAAGAAGCGCTTAACGGTGTAGAAAACATGATGTATATGACTTCTACATCCTCCAACAATGGTTCGGCCAAAATAACAGTCTATTTCCGGCAAGGAACCGATCCCGATATGGCTACCGTCAACGTACAGAACCGTATCGCCACGGCAGAGGGATTACTACCCGCCGAGGTTACCAAAAGTGGTATTACCGTACGTAAACGACAAACCAGTAACATCAAGCAATTGGCCGTATACAGTCCGGATGATTCCTTCGATGAAGCATTCCTGACCAACTACATGAAAATCAATATTGAGCCCCGGCTCTCACGTATTGCCGGAGTAGGTGAAGTCAATGTGTTTGGTTATGAATACTCCATGCGTATCTGGCTCGATCCGAACAAGATGCAAAAATATTCACTCGTGCCTTCGGATATCACAACGGTACTTGATGAGCAAAACGTAGAAGCAGCAACCGGAACGTTAGGAGCCGAATCGAAAAATACGTTTCAGTATGTCCTGAAATACCGAGGCCGCTACGAAAACGAAACAGACTATGAAAATATGGTCATCAAGTCCTTGCCCGACGGCGAAGTGCTCCGCCTGAAAGATGTAGCGACCATCGAACTGGGAACACGTGCTTACGATTATATCGGAGAAGTAAGCGGTCATCCGGGATGTAACATCATGATAGCGCAGACTTCCGGCTCCAATGCCAATGAAATTATCGAAGAGATAGACCGTACTGTAGACGAAATTTCCAAGACACTGCCCAAAGGCATCAAGATTGTCGACCTGATGAGTACCAAGGATTTTCTCGACGCTTCTATCAAAAGTGTTATCAAGACACTGATTGAAGCCATTATCCTCGTCGTACTGGTAGTATATGTATTTTTGCAGAGCTTGCGCTCTACGCTCATTCCTGCCTTGTCTATCATCGTTTCACTGGTTGGTACCTTTGCCTTTCTTTCAATTGTGGGGTTCAGCCTCAACATGCTGACCCTGTTTGCTCTGGTATTGGTAATCGGTACTGTGGTCGATGATGCCATAGTCGTGGTAGAGGCCGTACAGGCCAAGTTCGACGAAGGATATAAATCGTCTTATCTAGCTACTATCGATGCCATGGACGGCATTACCTCGGCACTGGTCACTACTACTTTTGTGTTTATGGCTGTATTTATTCCAGTAAGCTTCATTGGCGGAACGACCGGTACATTCTATACACAATTCGGTCTGACCATGGCAGCAGCCGTAGCCATTTCATTGCTTAATGCCCTCACTTTAAGTCCGGCATTGTGTGCCCTTATCATGACACCTCATCAGACAGGCGAGAACGGTGGCAAGCTGAGTTTTTCTTCCCGTTTCCACATTGCTTTCGATACAGCCTTTCACCGTCTGGTAACAAAATATAAAACAGGGGTAGTTTTCATGCTCAAACGCAAATGGCTGGCAGGCTCATTGCTTGTCGTGGCATGCGGCGGCTTTGCAATACTGATGATGACGACCAAGACCGGTCTTGTTCCGAATGAAGATATGGGTACGGTATTTATCGATGTACGTACCTCGCCGGGAAACAGCGTGCAGGAAACCCGCAAGGTAATGGAACAAGTAGACAGTTGCCTGCGTACCATTCCACAAGTTGAATTGTACTCTAATACCACCGGAAACTCTATGTTGAGTGGACAAGGAGCCTGCAACGGTATGTTCACCATCCGATTGAAAGACTGGAGCGAGCGTCCCGATAAGGAAGATGCCATCGATGCCGTCATGGCAGAAATCAGTCGCCGTACCGCCTTTATCTCCAGTGCCGACATCATGCCTTTCACCCGTCCGATGATTCCGGGTTATGGTGTAAACAGCGGATTCGAAGTATATATACAGGACCAGAAAGGTGGCACTACAGAAGATTTGCTGAAATATACCCGCCTGTTCCTTGACGAATTAAACAAACGCCCTGAAATAGGACGTGCCACCACTTCATTCGATACGAAGTTTCCACAATACCTGGTCGAAGTGGATGCAGCCCGCTGCAAACGCAACGGTGTATCACCAGCCGATGTATTAAGTACGTTGGCAGGATATATCGGCGGTAACTATGCTTCCAACATGAACCGTTTCTCGAAACTATATCGTGTAATGGTACAAGCTCCTCCCGAATTCCGTCTCGACAAAGAATCACTTAACAGCATCTTTGTCCGGAACGATTCTGGAAACATGAGTCCTATCAGCCAGTATCTGAAACTGACGCGAGTATATGGTTCGGAAATGCTGACACGTTTCAATCTGTTCTCCGCGATTCAGGTAAACGGCGCAGCTGCTACAGGATATAGTTCCGGACAGGCAATCAAGGCCATACAGGAAGTTGCCGCACAGACACTGCCTACCGGATACGGATTTGAATTCGGCGGTATGTCGCGTGAAGAATCCAATACGGGTAATACTACGACACTGGTCTTCGTTATCTGTGTAGTTTTCATTTACCTGATTTTATGTGCACTCTACGAAAGCCTGTTCGTTCCTCTGGCAGTTATTCTTTCAGTACCCTTCGGACTGGCGGGAAGTTTCCTCTTTGCCAAGATGTTCGGACTGGAAAACAACATTTACCTGCAGACCGGATTGATCATGCTGATCGGCCTGCTTTCTAAAACAGCCATTCTGCTCACCGAGTATGCATCGGAGCGTCGCCGCCACGGCATGACTATCATGCAGGCAGCCGTATCTGCCGCTCAGATCCGTTTACGACCGATCCTGATGACCTCTCTCACCATGATTTTCGGTATGTTACCACTAATGTTCTCAACAGGAGTAGGGGCCAACGGAAACATTTCCATCGGTGTAGGTACTGTAGGCGGTATGCTTATCGGAACCATCGCCTTGCTTTTCATTGTTCCACCCTTGTTTATGGTATTCCAGTATTTGCAGGAAAAACTGATGCCCGAACGACAGTTACCGAAAATAGAACAGAAATAAATGTAATGAATTATGCATACGATAAGAAATATCATCATCATCATGCTCACTTCCACGCTAAGCGGATGCCACATTTACCGGACTTACCAACGTCCGTCATCTATTACTGTATCCGATAGCCTCTACCGTCAGCCTGTTACTTCTACAGATACAGTTTCCCTGGCATCGCTTTCGTGGAAGGAGCTCTTTACTGATCCGTTGCTTCAACAGCTTATCGAAACCGGGCTTGCCAATAATACCGACTTAAATATTGCACGCCTCAAGGTAAAGGAAGCCGAAACACTGCTTATGACATCACGGTTATCTTACTTGCCTTCTCTATCACTAACTCCACAAGGTACACTTTCCAGTATAGAAGGCAGTAAGCCCTCGAAGACCTACGACCTGGCAGCATCCGCCGACTGGGAACTAGACCTTTTCGGGAAATTGCTTAATGCCAAACGTGGCGCACGGGCAGCTCTCGAACAGAGTGAAGCATATCGTCAGGCAGTACAGACTCAGCTTGTAGCAACCATTGCCAACAGTTACTATACACTTCTGATGCTCGACAGACAACTGGCTATCACTTGCCGTACGGCCGATACATGGACGGAAAGTGTCCGCACAATGAAAGCATTGAAACGCGCCGGCCAAGCTACGGAAATGGCCGTAGCACAAACGGAAGCCAGCAAACTGTCGGTTGATGCATCTGTCGTTTCTCTAAGACGTCAGATTAACGAAATGGAAAACTCTCTTTCTACCTTGCTGGGACTGTCACCACAAGAAATAATGCGTTCGACACTGGAAGATCAACAGTTTCCCGATTCGCTGTCGACAGGCGTACCCTTGCAGCTGTTAAGCCGCCGCCCGGATGTACGCCAATGCGAAGCCCAACTTGCCACCGCTTATTATGCGACGAACTCAGCCCGCTCAGCATTCTATCCCAGCATAACGTTAAGTGGCTCGGCAGGATGGACAAACGCTGCCGGTGCAGCTATCAGCAATCCCGGACAATGGCTGCTTTCGGCAATCGGCTCTTTAGTACAGCCAATTTTTAATCGTGGTAAGAACATTGCCAACCTGAAAATAGCTAAGGCACAACAGGAAGAAGCTTTACTTACTTTCCAGCAAAGTCTGCTCGATGCCGGAGCAGAAGTCAATAATGCACTGGTACAATGGCAAAGTGCCCGAGAGCGTATCACGCTCGATGAACGGCAGACAATATCACTCCGCTCGGCTCTTCGTAGTTCGGAGTTGCTCATGCAGCACAGCTCACAAAACTATCTGGAGGTACTTACTGCCCGCCAGTCCTTACTTCAGGCTGAACTGAATGTTGCATCCGACCGATTTGATGAAATACAGGGAGTCATCAATCTGTATCACGCTTTAGGAGGAGGCTATTAAAGATAAAAACAACGTTCTTATTTTCTAATACACTCAAAAGCCCGCCATCGACCAACAGTCAACGACGGGCTTTACATTATTCCTTAGATATAATACTATTCCACTACCAGACGGAGCTTGCCTGCACCGGTACGCGCCCGCAGCCATTCCATCATTTTGTCCCTTTCCTGCTTCGACGGCTGCTTGTTGCAGTCGACAAACGCAAAGGTAACCGTATCCATACGGATACTGTCTACATTCAACTGCAAGCTCTTGGATACAGATATCGTCTTTACATAAGGGAAAAGAACCTTAATCTCCTGCCCCATCCGTTCATTCATCAGATTCGATCCGGTAAAATCGGGCAAAATACGGTTTAAGGAATCCAGTGTAGCCTGTTGCGAGGCAAGTTGTTTTTCACTGTTCTTGTAAAAGTCTTCCATCACCAACGACTTGATATTGCTTATATCCATAGAGCCAGCTCCGTTGACACCCTGAAAGACCGACAACTTTGTATCGTTCAACTTATACTCTGCAAGTTTATGACGTGCCGCCTGTAACTGGTCATCCGATACTTCCTTGCCTATCAAGACCACTTTTATCTCCCGTTTGTCGAATGAAATCTCCCGACTGAGAACCTGTGTATCGGGGAATTGCAATTCGGACGTAATGAAACTGTTGGCCGAAGACTGATAAATGGTTTCACGAACAATGTTGTAAGTCAGGTAAACGGCCGGGCACATGGTAGCAATCGCAATGCCAATGATATACTTACGCACCAGCTTTTCGCGAACCTTATCGACAAACTGCTTGCGTTGGAAATGCATCACCCGCACGCCGATGTAAGTAGCCAGACTGATAAATACCGAATTGATAAAATAAAGATAAAAGGCTCCCAGGAAATAGAGCAGATTGCCCGTAGCCAGTCCGAATCCGGCTGTACAGAGGGGCGGCATCAAGGCTGTAGCGATAGCCACTCCGGGTATCACGTTTCCTTTTTCTTTCGTTGCCAGTGCCACAATACCAGCCAGACCACCCACCAGAGCGATGAACACATCATAAATAGTAGGCGATGTACGCGCCAGCAATTCCGACTGAACTTCGTCGAGGGGAGTAAACGCAAAATATATTGTAGCAGTAATTACACTGAATAAGGTAGCAACCAGATAACTCTTCAATGAACGTTTCATCAGTTCAAAGTCATTCAGTCCTACGGCAAGTCCCACACCCATAATAGGACCCATCAGAGGAGAAATCAACATCGCACCGATAATGACAGCGGTAGAATTTACATTCAATCCCAACGAAGCTATGAACGTCGCGAAAATAAGAATCCACAGATTGGTACCCTTAAACTCCACCCCGTTACGGATAGACTCTACGGTTACCTGTTCATCTTCCTTGCTCCGGTTCAAGTCCAGATATTCATTAAAGAATTTCTTGACAATAAATTTTTTGTCTCTTTCCATACCATTAAAAGAAAGGTTACTACTTAACAAAACGATTCACAAATGGAATCGCTTTCAAAGGTAAATCTTTTTTCAGAATATAAGCTACGAAAACCAACAATAATACCGTACGGAATGCCAGTCTCCACACCACATGCTGAATGGTCACTACCTGCGACAGGATAAATAAGACAGCAGCCAGAATCAGGTAAACACCCATCTGCTTCAACGGATAATGAACCGGATACTTCTTTTGTCCGATGAAATAAGACAAGACAGTAATCACACCATATCCGGCAACCGACGCCCATGCCGAAGCCACATACCCGTATGTTGGTACCAGCCACACGTTCAATGCCAGAATTACTGCACAGCCTATCAGCGAGAAATAAGCACCCCACTGCGTTTCGTCGGTGAGCTTATACCAGAAAGACAGGTTAAAGTAAATACCCTTGAAAATTTCTGCTCCCATGACGATGGCTACCACACTCAGTCCTTCCCAGTAATCGCGCGCCACCATGTAACGCAGAATATCCATATAGCACATCACAGCCAGAAACGCCAACAACGAAAAGATGAAAAAATACTTCATGGCCGCCGAATACATCTTACGGTTATCGCCCTCCTTGTTCTTGCCAAAGACAAACGGCTCGTAAGCGTAGCGGAAAGCCTGAGTAAACATCGCCATAATCATGGCAACCTTGCTCGTTGCACTGTAGATACCCAACTGCACCAGTCCCTCCTGACGGTCCTCAAACAAAAAAGGATAAATCATCTTGTCGATGGTCTGGTTCAATATACCCACCAATCCGAAAACCAGAATCGGGAAAGAATACGAAATCATCTGCTTCATCAGCGGACGGTCTATGCGGTAAGAGAACCCTCTCAGTTCGGGTATGAAGAAGAACATCTGCACCACCGACATGATCAGATTGGCCACAAAAATATAACCTACCAGATACTCCGGACGATAGAACCATGAAACCAGCTGATGCGCATGCACATCCAGCCACGGACACAACAGCAGGAAAAACAGGTTCAGGCAGATATTTCCTACGATGTTGAACAGCTTGATGGATGCAAACTTTATCGGACGCTTCTTGTAGCGCAGGTAAGCAAACGGAATGCACTGAAACGAATCGAGCGCTACTACCAGCACCATCATGGCAATGTAATCAGGATGATCGGGATACTCCAGCAAAGCGGAGATAGGATGCAGAAAAATCATACAAAGCACCACAAAGAGCAACGACAGCCCTCCTACGAATATCAATGAATTGGCATATACCTTTTCCGGCTGCTCGCCCGATTTGTTGGCGAAACGGAAAAAGCCTGTTTCCATACCGAACGTCAGAAGCACCAGAATAAGTGCCGTATAGGCATACACATTCGAAACCACTCCATATCCACCTGTCGATGCAGGAATCACTGCCGTATAAAGTGGCACCAGCAGATAATTCAGGAAACGTCCTACAATACTACTTAACCCGTAAATAGCCGTATCTTTTGCTAACGATTTCAGTCCAGCCATAATCTGTAAAAAAATAAAAGTGTGTGCCGCAGTTATGGCACACACCATAATTAGTCATCAAAAAGTGTTTTAACGTTGTTAAATCTATTTCTTCCCAAATGTTTATAAGCCAGTTCCGTCACCTCCCGTCCGCGTGGAGTACGCTTCAGGAAACCTTCTTTGATAAGGAACGGCTCATACACTTCCTCCAAGGTCCCGGGATCCTCACCCAGTGCCGTAGCAATAGTAGTCAGTCCCACCGGCCCGCCTTTGAACTTATCGATAATGGTACACAGTATCTTGTTGTCTATCTCATCCAACCCGTAACGGTCGATATTCAGTGCCTCGAGAGCATATCGGGCTATCTCCACATCGATGCGTCCGGAGCCTTTTACCTGAGCGAAATCGCGTACCCGACGCAACAAGGCATTGGCAATACGGGGGGTTCCACGACTGCGCGAAGCAATCTCTCCCGCCGCTTCCACATCGCACGGAATACCCAAGATACCGGCAGAACGCAGGATAATGCGCGACAAGACCGTATCGTCGTAATACTCCAGATGGAGATTGATACCGAAACGCGCGCGAAGTGGAGCCGTCAGCAGTCCGCTTCGGGTAGTAGCTCCCACCAGCGTAAACGGATTCAGGTCGAGCTGGATGCTGCGTGCCGACGGACCTTTGTCTATCATAATGTCAATCCGATAATCCTCCATGGCCGAATACAAATACTCTTCCACCACCGGACTCAAACGATGTATTTCATCGATAAACAAAACATCATTCGGTTCCAGACTGGTCAGCACCCCGGCAAGATCTCCCGGCTTATCGAGTACCGGTCCGGAAGTCACTTTAAATCCCACTCCCAGCTCGTTGGCTATAATATTGCTCAGCGTAGTTTTTCCCAGTCCCGGAGGCCCGTGCAGCAGGACATGATCCAGTGCCTCAGCACGGAGCCGTGCTGCCTTGACGAAGATACGCAGATTGTCGACCACCTTGTCCTGACCACTGAAGTCGCCAAACTGCAACGGACGAAGGGCGTTCTCAAAATCCCTCTCCTTCCCTGTAGGCTTATAATCACGTATATCAAATTGTTCTTCCATAATGATGCAAAAGTACAAATAAATCATGTGAAGAACGATATAAAAAACTTTATCTTTGCAGGAATAACAACTAACTTTTTACCTCAGACCTATGAACACCTATACAACCAATCATCTTGTTTTCTTCTCGCCCACCCACACCTCGGCCAAAATAGCACGGGCTATCGGCGAAGGCATCGGCATGGGACGAAGAATCGAAACCGACTTGACTCTCGATGAAAGTGATATTCCTATCGAAATAAATGACTCGCTGACGATTATTGCCGCACCGGTATACGGCGGACGGGTAGCCCCTACAGCCCTACAACGCATCAAGCGCCTGAAAGGGAACAATTCACCGGCTATCGTCGTAGTGGTATATGGCAACCGCGATTACGAAGATGCCCTGCTGGAACTGCGCGATACTGCCGTATCATTAGGATTCACTCCCTTGGCAGCAGGAGCCTTTATCGGAGAGCACAGTTACAGTACCGCCGAAATGCCCGTAGCAGCCGGCCGCCCGGACGACAAAGACTTGCAAATTGCCAGCCAGTTTGGTAAAGACTGTCTGAACAAACTGGAAGAAGCCGTTGCCAGCATGGGAGAGTCGCAGACGACAAGTCCTTCCCAGCAAACGGAACATCCACAACAAAGCATCAGTACCGAACTCTCCGGCCTTATCAGTTCCTTCTTTGTAAAAGGAAATTTCCCCTATAAGGTCGTTCCAGCTTCCCAGCCGTCGGCTCCGGTTTGTAATGAGCATTGTTTTGTCTGTGGAGAATGCGTGGAAGTATGTCCGACCCATGCCATCCATATCAGCGACGACGGTTCACACATTGAAACAGACATTACACGGTGCATCCGCTGTTGCGCCTGTGTAAAAGAATGCCCGAACGCCGCACGAACCTATTATAGCCCGTTCACTGCTATCCTGCACGAGAAATTCAGTGCACGCCGTGAACCCGAACTTTTCTTATAAGAAAACAAAAAAGAAGCGGATGCCATCTTAAGAGAGATTTATAAAAGACGGTGGCATCCGCTCTAAGATCCTCTTGCCTAACCTCACGGCCAAGTCAGCTGACACCTCTCAGTATGACTTACTGCAAGATGCAGCCAGAAGAGAATAAGAAAGGGAAAATTATTCAATTATATGTGTGTGTCTATTTATACAACATATTGCCATTCGAAACACTACTATTCTTTAGCTCAACAGTCTTAAAGTTATGCTTTCATATTGCTAACAACAATCATAAATTTAAATGCAAAAATAGGCAAAAATCTGAAAACACAAAACAAATTATAAGAAAGTATAGAAAATACTAAATATACAAATATCACATAAAAGAGAATTTAAACAACCAATATCACATATATCAATAAAAATAACTATTATTTTGATATAAAATAGATAATATTCAAAGAAAACGATCGAACAGAGTGCAAAGAAAATCATTTTACAAACGGGAAGTTATATCATTTTTATTTTTACATAAAAGATTAAAATACTATTAAACACTAAAAAAACAGATCAAATCCCCTGTCCTCTATGATATACAAAAAACGTTAAACGAGTCGATATGCAATATTTATAAGGGAAGATTCCATATGTATTAATAAAGGATTTATGTTTTTATACTTACTTTTGCCAGAAAAAATGGCAGAAACTTTTTACCATGAATAAAGAAAAGCGAATACTAGTAGGCATGAGCGGAGGTATAGACAGTTCGGCTACCTGCATCATGCTGCAAGAACAGGGATACGAAGTAGTAGGCGTAACCATGAGAACATGGGATATCCCTTCCCATTTCTCTACTCCCGGACAAGAACAGCCCGATGAAATACTGGAAGCACAGGCACTGGCAAAGCGACTGGGCATAGAGCACCACGTAGCCGATGTCCGCAAGGAGTTTAAAGACGTAATTGTACGCTATTTCATCGACGAATATATGAAAGGGCGCACTCCGAATCCCTGCGTCATGTGTAATCCGCTATTTAAGGAACGTATACTTTGCGAATGGGCCGACCGGACCGGATGTGCACAGATTGCCACCGGCCATTATTGCCGGCTGGAAGACCGGAACGGACACCGTTATATCGTTACCGGCGATGACGCCACAAAAGACCAGTCATACTTTCTTTGGAAACTGCCGCAGGAAATATTAAAGCGGATGGTATTCCCGTTGGGAGGGATGACCAAGGCAGAAGTGCGTGATTATCTTGCCAGCAAAGGCTTTGAAGCAAAAGCCCGTGGAGGGGAAAGTATGGAAATCTGCTTCATCGACAAAGACTATCGGGAGTTTCTGAGAGAACATTGCCCGGACATCGACCAGCGTATCGGTCCGGGATGGTTTGTCGACAGCAAAGGTTTAAAACTGGGACAGCACAAAGGATTTGCCTATTATACCATCGGGCAACGGAAAGGACTGGAAATCGCCCTCGGACATCCGGCATACGTACTTAAGATTAACCCTGCAAAAAATACCGTCATGCTGGGCGACGCAGAACAACTGAAAGCAGAATACATGCTGGTAGAAGACATCAACGTAATAGACATGAAAGAGCTATTGGAATGTCCGAACTTATCTGTACGTATCCGCTACCGCAGCCGCCCCATCCCCTGTCGCATTGCACTGCTCGACGACACGCACCTATTGGTGAAGTTCGAGGCGGAAGCATCGGCCATCACTCCGGGACAGTCTGCCGTATTCTACGACGGTGGAAGAGTATTAGGCGGAGGATTTATCGCCTTCCAGCAAGCCATCAAGAAGCTGGCAGCCGAAAATAAAGAAAAATTTTAGTCGTTTAGCCCTTCACCCCCCTTCACATTACAGCAACCACAAGGCTACCGTCGGAAGGAGAATCCCTTCATTTAAGGCAAGCGTGAAGGGTGTGAAGGGCAAAACCAGCAACATTTCAAAAAAAATATCGGGAGATTCCGTAAAAAACCTCCCGATATTTTTTCAGAATTTGTACAAAAGAAAAAATCTTTTGTACAAAAAATAAATCCTTTTTCGGCCTCAACGATACGAATCGGCAAACTCTTTCGAAACAGAGTTATTGACACTTTTGCAGACATCCGCACTGAAATCCATACCGCAGCGAATAATGTCATCCCAATCCTTTTCGCTCAGTTCTGCCAAGTCATCGCGACGGACACGGTATTTCAGCAGTCCGTACACGACTCCGGCATTGAAATTATCGCCGGCACCTATCGTACTGACAGCCTTCAGCGGAGTGACCGGATAATCCTTGCATACATTTTTCGTACGCAAGCGCACATCTCCTCCTGCATCGGTACAGATAAAATTCGGACAATAAAACGCTACGTGATTCCGATAGACCTTGTCGGCATCCGACTGACGGAACATATTCTGGAAATCCTCGGTCGAGCCCCTCAGAATATCCGTATATTCAAAATTCTCAATGATGGTAGGCATCAGCTTAATGGCCTCATTGACATGCGTACTGCGGAAGTTCACATCGTAATAAATAATGGCCCCCGCATCGTGTGCCTTGTCGAGCAACTCCTTTACCTTGTCGCGCAACACAGGCGTAATGGCAAAGTACGAACCAATCATGATGATATCGTCGCTCGACACGTCTGGCATATTCACATCCAGCCTTTGCCGGGGATAATCCTTGTAGAAAATATATTCGGCATCGTTGTTTTCATTCAGAAAAGCCAGCGATACAGGCGATTTTCCTTCCGGGAATACATTTACATTCGCCGTATCCACCCCATTGTTTCGCATGTTTGCCAGAATCATCTCTCCCACACGGTCGTTTCCCGTTTCACTGATAAAAGTAACATTCTGCCCCATTCTTCCCAGCGAGATCATGGCATTGTATACCGAACCACCCGGCACAGCAGCCTCCGGTTGTCCGTCGCGGAAAAGAATATCGAGAATCGTTTCTCCAATACCGATAACCTTTCTCATAAATTACTCCTTATATATATTATTTGCTCAAAGCCCGGGAGCGCTCACCCAGATAGCCCCCGTGATGACGTTTACTATATTCTTCGATGGTAAATCCGGTCTGCTTCATGGTCTCTACCACCAGAATATCGCCGATAACGGTCATGACGGTAGTAGAAGTTGTAGGAGTCATACCCAGCGGACACACCTCGTCCGGATGTCCGGTAGCCAGACAAATATCAGCAGCCTCTGCAAGCGGGCTGCCCGGATTTCCGGTGATGACAATCTTTTTCAGCGACGGATTCAGGCGATGCGCCAGTTCGGTAAGTTCCACGATCTCACGCGTCTTTCCGGAGTTGGAAATCAGCAGCAGCAAATCATTCTCCTGCAAAATACCTAAGTCGCCATGTTGTGCCTCACTCGGATGAAGGAATACGGAAGGAATGCCCGTAGAGCAAAAAGTAGTAGCAATATTCATAGCAATCTGTCCTGCTTTTCCCATTCCGCTGGTTACGAGCTTACCTTTCTTGCAATGCACTTGTTCTACAATCAGTGCCACTGCCTTCTCGTAAGCATCCGTTACAGGAATGTTCAATACAGCCTGCGCCTCGCGCTGCAACAGTTCGTGAATAGAAGAAATCATATGTAAGATATTTAATGTTTTAATAATTAAGAATTCAGTAATTGCGTCAGTTCTTCGAATGTATTTGCCACGGCAAAATAGTTCTTCAACGGACGATGTGCGAAATGCTGTGTCTCCAGCCCTGAAAGGAAATCGAGAATTCCGTTCCAGAACCCATTCACATTATAGAAAATCACTTTCTTCTCGTGATAGCCTATCGTGGCAGAAGCCATGACGTGAAAAATTTCATCCAGTGTACCTACCCCTCCAGGCAAGGCTACCGCCACATCTGCCTCCTGCAACATAATATCTTTCCGGTCGCTCAGGTTGACTGCCCGAAAGGTCACGTCGAGCAAATCGCTTACCGCAGCTCTCTCTTCCAGCTTGGTAGGAACTACTCCCATAATCATGGCACCATTCTCCTTAGCCGCACGGGCAACCGCTTCCATCAGTCCGGTATTCGAACCTCCATATATCAGCCATTTGCCTGTCTGTCCCAGCCAGGTACCCAGTTCGGCAGCCTTTTCAGCGTAAACTGCATCAATGTGATCGGATGCAGAACAGAATATCGCAATTTTATTCATAATGTATTACTTTAAGCCACACAGCCAGATTGACACAATCTTACTCGATGACTGGTGCAACCGGCAGTGAGAGAATCAATATTCTTGCAAATATCCGTATTTTTTTCAGTTACTACAATAAGTATTATTGTATTTTTGCACCCAAAATCAATTCAAAGGAGAAAACTTATGCCATACAATACTTTTATCCTGCCCAACGGACTGCGTATCATTCATACCCCAAGCATGACCAACGTAACGTATTGTGGTTTCGCCGTCGATGCCGGTACACGTGATGAGCTCCCCGACGAGCAGGGTATGGCTCATTTTGTAGAACACCTTATATTTAAAGGTACTCGCAAGCGACGGGCATGGCACATCCTGAACCGCATGGAAAATGTGGGAGGCGACCTGAATGCCTATACTAATAAGGAGGAAACCGTGATATACAGCGCTTTTCTGAAAGAGCATTTTGCCCGTGCCGTAGAGCTACTGACCGACATTGTTTTCCACAGCACTTTCCCCGAGCAGGAGATTGCCAAGGAGGTGGAAGTCATCATCGACGAAATACAGAGCTACGAAGACAGCCCGGCAGAACTGATATTCGATGATTTTGAAGAACTGATTTTCCCCGACCACCCGTTAGGACGCAACATTTTAGGGACACCGGAACAGCTTCGCCGTTTCGGCAGCCAGGATGCTCTCCACTTTACGGGCAGATACTACCGACCTTCCAACATGGTTTTCTTCGTACAAAGCGACATCGATTTCAAACGTATTGTCCGCACAGTAGAAAAAGCAATGGCAGAAATCCCGTTCTCTGCGGTAGAAGGTTACCAACGGCAAGCCCCTCTGCCCTATCAGCCCCAACAGCTTACACTGCACAAAGATACCCATCAGGCTCACGTCATGATCGGCGGGCGCGGATACAATGCATACGATGAACGCCGGACGGGTCTATACCTTCTTAATAATATACTGGGAGGCCCCGGCATGAACAGCCGGTTGAACATATCGCTGCGCGAAAAGCGCGGACTGGTATATACCGTAGAATCGAACCTGACTGCCTATACCGACACCGGGACATTCTGCATCTATTTCGGCTGCGATCAGGAAGATGCCGACTACTGCGCCGAACTGGTACATAAAGAACTGAAAAAGCTACGCGACCATACCCTGACCTCTTCACAGCTTCATGCTGCCAAAAAACAAATCATCGGACAAATCGGTGTAGCAAGCGACAACTTTGAGAACAATGCACTCGACATGGCCAAATGCTTTCTTCACTATAAACGTTACGAAGAAAAAGAAGAAATATTCCAGCGCATCGAATCGCTGACAGCTACGGAGCTTTTGGAAATAGCAAACGAAATGTTTTCCGAAAATTACCTGTCTACACTAATATACAAATAGGACAAGCATATACAAATTTGTCTATTCGTCAAAATAACTTATATTTTTGACAAATCAAACATATTTGACAAATAAAAATTTTTGTCTGTCATACATATTTCATAAATTTACCCCATAATTAATGTTAACAGACTCTATTTGTCTGTAAAGTATATTATGGAGGACAACGTATTTATATTAGAGATTACTTCGGGAATATGCTGCATACTAACAGCAATATTCCTGCATTATTCTGCTATTCCCAAGAGTAGCAATAAGAAGAACTATCAGAAAGGATATAATTTAGTAAAAATAGCCTCCCTATTATTAGGAATAGCCGCTTTAGTCTTTGCAGCCACAGGAGGTCTGACGCAGACACATGGGAAAAGCAACTTCATCAACCTAATTCTGCCTGTAGAAACATTATTAATATTTTGGGTATTTATATACCCGCTTTACGAAAGGGAAAAACTAAAAAACTTCCTCAAGCATCAGGTTTTTTACACATCATTGCTCTTTGCAGCCAATGCCATTTACATATTTGTAGCCCATGGAGGCCCCGGCGAATGGTTCTACTATATATTAGTATCTTGCTACGTAATACAATTTGTCTTTTATACAATTATCTATATACACATCACCAAGATTTGGCTAAGAGGAAAAATCTGGGAAACAGGGAATTTTAAAAAATACCCACTCCGCACATGGGCGTCGGGTTTCATAATATGTATAATGGGAATCATGGCAGAAATTTTTCCAAATCCTATTTACCTGCAGATATTTACCTTATGTTACACCGTATTCTTTATTTCATTAGGCATACACTATCACAATTATAGCATAATCTCTCTAAATGAGCAAGCTGCCAAAGAATCAGGAACCCCCTCTGCAAACAAGGCAGAACAACCTCATCCCGAAGAGAAACGACACGGACAGAACAACGATATCATCAGAGAAAAGCTCAGAACCTGGGAGCAAAACAAAGGGTACATGAAATTAGGAATCACCATTCAAGACCTAAGTCGTGAAATTGGCGTAAATCGTACATATTTGTCAAATTACATAAACGAGACTTATCAGACAAATTTTAACGGATGGATAAACGACTTACGCATAGAAGAGACGAAACAGAAAATCATGCAATCCCCTGAAATTAACCTAAGTGACCTGGCAGAAGCCGTAGGATTTGCCGATCAGGCACACTTCAGTAAGCAATTTAAACAAAGAGAAGGGATTCCCCCTTCTATCTGGAAGAAAGAGCATCGCCCTCCAAAGGAAAAGATATAAATTTCACACTTTTGTCAAAAAATACACAATTATATACAAATAGACAAGCAGTAGCGCTGTTTTTAGGGTTAGATTTGCACAACAAATAAAAAAGCGAAAAGAATAATAAAGAACATTATCAATTATCATTCATTAATTTTTAAAAGTATGAAGAAAAAATTCTATGGAGCCCTCGTATTAGGAAGCGTGCTTCTTGCAGGGGGAATGGTATCTTGCTCTGATTACGATGATGACATTGATAGCTTGAACAACCGCGTTACAGCTGTTGAACAGACTGTGAAGGAACTTCAAGACAAAATCAATGCTGGAGCTGTAATTACAGATGTACAGACTGTCGAAAATGGAGTAAAGGTTACTTTGAGCGATGGCAGTTCATTTACATTGGTAAATGGCAAAGATGGATCTGCTGGTTCAGTAGTAACAATGGGTTCAGATGGCTATTGGTATATTGATGGCCAGAAAACAGAGAATCCTTGGAAAGGTGAAAAAGGAGACAAAGGTGATCAAGGTGACCCGGGAACTAGTGGTACAACAGCACCTAGCAAATATTACGTACCTAACGAAGATGGTTATTGGTATGTAGTAAATGTTGCTGCTGACGGAACTGAAAGCGCACCAGAAAAGACTGATTCAAAATGGGCTCCTGAAGGCATGATGACTGCTGCATGGGATACTCAGAACGAAGTTTTGCTGGTTTCTGGAGTTAAAGATCATGAAGGAGTTCTGAGAATTGATCTGGGTACTAATTTGAAGGGATTGGTATTCACCCCATCATTGTATATGGAAGGAATCGAAGGAACAAGATATCCATACCTTTTTGGTAACTATAAAAAAGCTACAGGTAGTGCATCCGGAGATGTAAATGGTGTAAAATATTCAATTCCAGACAAGAACGAATGGCAAGAAACATTCGCGGCCTATAATATCGGTTCTAAAGATACTGTAGTTTATCATATGAATCCAACAAGCGCTAAGGTTGATGATGCAGATTTCAACTTCTTATATGATACGCCCGAATTTGTTAGTCGTAGCGGTGAAGAGGAAGGAATTAAAATTAACTACCTTACCAATGAAAAGACCAAAGAAGGTGATTTGAAAGTTGCATATCAAATTAGTAACCCACATCTGTTGGAAAGCAAGCAAGCAACTGGTACAGATAAAGTATCTGTAATGGCATTGGAAGTTAAGTTAGGTAATGATACAACTATCACTTCTGACTATGCAGCAATTGTACCTGCTGTAAGAGTTCTAAGAGCAATAGCCTTTAATTCTGTAGCAGGAACAACGACTAATCAAAAGTGTAAATATGATTTGTACCAAACAGGTGAAGCAGCTGTTAAAAACGCAGCTAATGTAACAGTTCAATATAACAATGGTCCAGTCGATTTAAGTAAATTATTAAACATTCATTATACACAAACAGACTGGGTACTCACTGAAGATGAAACACTTCCACATACTGAAACGATGTCATATGAAGAAGCTCAGAAATTTGGTCTGCACTTCGAATATGAGATGTTAAAGTATACTACAGGAGATCATGAAACAGAAGAAGACCAATATGGTACAGTAGATACCTTGACTGGTAAGTTTACTCCATGTTACGTAAACGAACAAGGAACTTCTGTAGAATGTCCTACTGATGGTGTTTCAACTACAGGTATTTCTGCTGTAGGTCGCGAACCGGTTGTTATCGTTAAATTAGTAAACGAAACAGGCGATGTTGTTATTGCAGGTTATATCAAGATCAATATCGTAAAGAAGATTAGCGAAATTGATATGGTTGTAAAATCAGAAGACGAACCATATGTTTGCGGTGAATCAACTTGGGGTATTACTTGGGATGATATGTCTGGTAAGATTGTCGAAAAACTTCAAATGACTAAAGAAGAATTTAGAAATTCTTACGAGATGGCAACTGGTGAAACTTACATTAAGCAAGATGGTAAGTTCGTTAAAGTTACAAGTAATGTATATGGTGATCTTACATACATAGATGATGCTCAGGTTCCTACTACGAATGACATCTTCACTTGGACAATGGATTTCGATGAAAGAACCAACATTAGTAAAGAAGTTGGACGCACCGTTACATTATATGCACGTTTCAATTCTAAGACAAGTGATACAGACGTTGTTTATATCGGATTAACCACTACAATCCTTGCACAACCTGAAGTAACATTTGGCGAAAAGATTAAAGAATACTGGTATCCAGGTGACCAGGCAGAAGTTGCTAAGAGAGATACAGTTCGTATGAACGTTCCACGTCCTACAAGTGACGGTATCGAGGCAAAAGAAGTTCTTGAGTATATAAAAGATTTGGATGATAACTTTAAAGGAAATAAAGTTGTAATTACTCCAACTGCAGCTTCACAAAATGAATATTATGATTTAGCAAAATTAGGAACTAAATACCACTATGAATTTGCCAAAGAACAGCCAAAGATTGGTGAATATCAATTAGGTTGTGATGCAACAGATCCTACAAAATTGGTGGTAAGCGGAACACAAACAGTAATTGCTCAGATAAGCGATGATGGTACATTGGAATATAAAAACAATCCGACCGCACAAGCTATTTTGAACATTTATGGACACAATGATCCGCTTTGCTATGCAAATGTTGAAATTGCAGCTACTTATGATGATTGTGAGTTAGCTTTGGGTAAAGATGCCTTCAAGGTACGTTTCTTACGTCCTGTAGATATTTTACCAAACAAGGAAGCTAAAGGATTTATAGATGCTCAAGCTAACGGTTCAAGTATTTGCTTAGGTGACCTGTTTACATTACAAGATTGGCGTGATAAGATGTTGATTACAGGAACTAGCGGAAATTACACTAGCGTAAAAGAAAATGGATGTGATTTATTCGCTTATTATCTGTTTGAAAGCATCAAAGTTGATCTTGAAAACGCAGAATGTGACCTGACAGGTAAATGGGAAGCTGTTAAGAATGTAACTAAAGAATTGGAATTGGATGTTAATGGCAATCCAGCTAATCAATCTGTAACAGTATTAGTTCCTACTGACAATCCAATTAGCATTCTGAACACAACTAAGATTACATATAAGAACAACGAAGGTAACGTTCAGAAATTCAATTTGAGAATCCCTGTAGAAATTAAATATTCTTGGGGCACACTGAAAGCAACAGTTGAAGTACCAGTTGCTTCTACAATTGCTAATGATTAATCTTTCAAGATTATACAATAAAAGAAGGTGTACCTTTCTGGTACACCTTTTTTTAAATCACTAAATTATGAAGAAGTTTGTAAAATCTCTTTTATACATATCTTTTATTATATGCTGTTTCAACGCATGTAACAACAAGAAAGACACCCAAAAAGAGGAAACTGTTAAATCATGGGGAGAGGCAAAAGCTGAATTTGTTTCTGAACTCTCATCATCCGATACAGCTAATGTAAAAACGATGGCAATAAAATGCATGGATTTATTAAAATCTGACAGCATCGATCAAGCATTAAACATACTATATACAGTGGAAGGTACAAAATTGCGTAAATTATCTGAAGAAGAAAATGCCCGATTAAAAAATCGTTTTAAAATATTCCCCGTCATAGATTATAAATTTGAAGGGATGACATTTTCTACTCAAGGAAATAATGATGTAAAATTTACCTATTATTTCTCTAAATCAGAAAATCCTCAAGATGCACCTAAAGCTTTAGGCTTGATGTTTAATCCTATAAAAATAGACAACCAATGGTATCTTACCATGAAGAATATAGGACAAAGCAGTCAAGACATGCAAAATCATCCTACAGATAATTCTGTAGCTCCTGCTGAAATAACATTCTAAAAAGAATTCAACCTTAAAATATAACATTATGAAACTAAGAAGAAACCTTACAGCCGTTATGCTTGGAATAGGCATGACTTCCGTATTCGCACAGACTAATACAAGTCTGCAAATTAAAGAAGAAGGAAAGACTGAGTTTGTTCCTCACTGGTTTATGCAAGTACAAGCCGGTGCCGCACACACACGAGGTGAAGCTAAATTCGGAGATTTGATTTCTCCGGCAGCTGCCATCTACGGAGGTTATCAGTTTACACCGCTTTGGGGATTGCGTGCCGGAATCAGTGGTTGGCAGGCTAAAGGAGGATGGGCTGCCGATAATCAGCTTTACAAGTACAATTACTTGCAAGGAAATGTAGATGCTACACTGGATTTGAGCAATCTGTTCTGCCGCTATAATCCTGATCGTTTCTTCAATGCATACTTGTTCGCAGGTATCGGCCTGAATGGAGCGTTCAACAACGATGAAGCTGTTGATTTAGCCAATAAAGGCTATGAACTGCGTTACTTATGGAAGGATAATAAGATCAGTCCGGTAGGTAGATTCGGATTAGGTACTAACCTGCGACTGACTTCTCATCTCTTCTTCAATATTGAGGTGAATGCAAATGTACTGTCGGATAAGTTTAACTCGAAGAAGGCTGGCAATGCAGACTGGCAGTTTAACGCTCTGGCCGGATTTACAATCAAGTTCGGAAAGACTTCGCGTAAAACAGAGCCTGTATACTATGACCCGACTCCGCAACCGGCACCTGTTGTAAAGGAAGAACCGAAACCGGTACAAGAGCCAGCTCCGGTAAAACAGGAAAAGGTCAGCATGACAGAAAATGTCTTCTTTGCTATCAACTCGTCTAAGATACGTACATCAGAAGAACAGAAAATTGAAAAGCTGGCAGAATTCATGAAGAATCATGCGGACTGCAAGGTTACTATCTGTGGTTATGCAGACAAACAGACAGGTAATACAGAGATTAACGAACGCCTTTCTAAGGAACGTGCAGAAGCTGTTGCTGCTATGTTGAAAGACAAAGGTATAGACAGCCAACGCATTACTGTAGATCATAAAGGTGATACGGTACAGCCATTTAGTACAATGGAAGAAAACCGCGTAAGTATCTGTATTGCTGAATAAACGGAACCCTTTAATTCTTCATAACACGAAAAAGGAGTGTCGCTCTCCCTTCCCCCTGGGAGATGATGACACTCCTTTTATTTGTTTATTGCAACAGGTTAAAGTTTGTCTATCTCATCTTTGGAGAATCCAGTCACCTGAGAAATGATTTCATAATCCAATCCTGCCAGCTTCATGCTCCGGGCATTGGCTATATTCTGTTCCATACGACCTTTAGCTATACCTTCCGCCATACCTTTAGCCATGCCTTTCTGTTCGGCTGTCACTATTGTATTCTGCCAGTCACGATACACCTTGAGGCTCTCTTCGTAGGCCTCATACTGCT
>ENA-OOYV01000395-OOYV01000395.1-human-gut-metagenome-genome-assembly--contig:-NODE-395-length-32163-cov-7.545191_pt1 | contig 32163 bp, 42 predicted proteins | sample MGYA00241704_ERZ501380 | MGnify/ENA primary metagenome ERZ501380 (study PRJEB25962, sample SAMEA2042984) | human gut metagenome | biome: human gut; feature: human-associated habitat; material: faeces...
ACTGCAAACTGGGCGACGACTGCAAGCTGGGCAACGGCTGCGAGCTGGGCAACGGCTGCGAGCTGGGCAACGGCTGCGAGCTGGGCAACTACTGCAAAGTCGAACATACTCTTTGCATACACGCTTCCCGTCATACGATTACTTATTGGGGTTGCGACGCCATACAGATTGGATGTAATCAATATATGATTTCAGAATGGCTGTCTCACTATGAAAATATAGGACGTTCGGAGAATTACTCGGACAAAGAAATCGAGGAGTACTGGATGTACATAAACATGATTAAGCGCATACATGAGAGTGGGGGTTTAATTTGACAAAATAGTATGGTCACAGACAGAACGTTGAGCGTTTGGAGCAGCCGAAAAACATCAATAATTAAAATATAGAATTTTATGGAACAGGAAAAATCATTACAGGACATGTCGATGCAGGCATTTTGCGGAGAACTTCCGGATTTGTCAAAGGCGACTCCAGCGCCTCTCCCCATCAACGGAGAATATTGGTCGCCGTCGAGCATCGGAGAAAGCAAGCGTATGTTCTTTAAAGAACTGCGTATGGAAACGGTCATCGACGCAAAGAGCGGTCAGGATGTAGAACTTCAAGTGGCCTATTTCGTCGAGCCTGTCGAGGGGAAAAAGCCCCGCATCATCCGTCAGGGGGGCATACGCCTTACGTCGGTGTTCGACAGTTTCGTGAAAGCTGGGCGCATAGTTCCGGGAATGGCCTTCGAAATTACTTACGATGGCAAGCAGAAGACAGGAACAGGCAATTTCGTAGATACGTGGACGATAACTCCTTTGGCTACCCATTGATGCTATGGAAGATTTCGGATTCGACGTTTATGATTTGAGCGGAGCGGAAAGGGACGGCACGTTGCGTCCGCTCCGCTATGACCGGACGCAATATGCGGATTTCGAAGAATTCCTGGAGCACGTGCACGATTTGCCGAGCCGGAAAAAGCGTGTGCCTAAATCGGTGCTGAGCGTCAACGGCCGTGTTGTGTCCGACAGTATGGATGCCTATCTGTCCCATGCGGGGGAGAGTTCGAGCGCCCTGAAACAGGCGCTCGTCACACCCCGCCATTACGTGACTTACAAAGACCCGCGTATCGAGCGGGACCGGAAGCATTTCCAGTTAGGTACTTTTTGCCACCTGGCATTCCTCCAGCCGGAACTGTTCCGGAAGGTACGGACTGCCCCTAAAGCCGACCGCAGTACGATAAACGGAGTAAAGACTTTGATTGAATGGTATTGGGAGCAGCTTGGAATATCGGCAGAATGTTCTCTGAGGGAGATGAATCACCGCGAGCTGAAAGAGCTGCTGCACGATTGCGAGCGCAGGTTTCATGAAGCCGGATATGTGTGCATTCCGGCCGATGACAGTCTGAAGATAGAGCTTGTCCGCAAGGTGTACAATACGTATGGCGGGGGGATACTTCCCCGGCTGCTGAAGCTGGCCGATGCGGAGACATCCTTTTACGATACCGACCCGCTTACGGGGCTGAAGGAAAAGGTGCGGCCGGATGCGATGCTACTTGAGGAGAATATCGGTCTGAACGTCGTGGTGTCGTTCAAGACGACGAGTGCGAACACTATAGAGCAGTTCGCGCGTGACGCCGTGAAGTACAAATACGACCTTTCCGAAGGGATGTACCTTGACGTCATGTCGCGCATCACGGGCCGTCGCTTCTGCGGCACGCTGATGGTCGTCCTGCAGACTTGCGAACCGTGGCAAATATTCGTACTGTGGTGGTCCCCCGAGGATTTGGAAGCAGGTAAATACAAATACCGTCAGGCTATGGAAATCGTAGCCGCATGCAAGGAGAAACGCTCGTTTCCGGGGTACGATGCCAGAGCGGAAAGCGGCGCCCACGGAATTATCCGGTTCGAACTGCCGGAGTACTCCAGGCTGGCCGTTCCGGAACAGAATATCGATTTAGCATTTACGTAATTCGGTAAGTTCATTATGGAAAATACTTGTCAACATAACTACCTGATTGGTATCGACACCGGTACGCATACGGGAATAGCGGTATGGGAGCTGCATTCGCAAAAGCTGCTGCTCGTGGACACGATGAGCATTACGAAGGCGATGGAAGCGGTTATGGCTTACCGACATTGGGGCAGTGTCTTTCTCTACATCGAAGACGCCCGGCTTCGCAAATGGTTCGGGAATACCGGTCGGGAACGGCTGAAAGGGGCTGGGAGCGTCTGCCGGGACGCCTCGATATGGGAGGATTGGTGCGGGGAGCAGGATATTCCGTATGAATTGGTTGCCCCGCGCGACAACCGGACGAAACTGTCGGCCTTGCAGTTTCGGAACCTGACGGGCTGGCCGGCCCGCACGACGGAGCACGGCCGGGATGCGGCCATGCTGGTTTACAAAAGATAAGCGGGAAAGCCCACGACTGAAGTCGTGGGAGTATGTCAAGGTCTGAGCAAAGGGAAATAGCAATGAGCAAAGAGGGATATATAAAGCTCTACCGGAAGTTTTTCGATAATCCCTTATGGGTCGAACCCCGTGAGTATTCACGTGCCGAAGCGTGGCTTGATTTGATACAAGCTGCGGGAATAGAGGAACGGGTCATAATACTCGATGGACGGGCGATAGAGAGCCGAAGGGGAGAACTTGCCGCGAGCAGAAGATTTCTCGAGAATCGCTGGAGATGGAGTGCAGGTAAAGTGATTCGTTTTCTGGATATGCTTAAATCGCAGGGAATGATAGAAACAAGAAATGAGCACGGCCAGACCGTTATAAGATTGTGTAATTATGATACTTACAATCCCTTGGTTACAGACAGGCATACCGGCGAAAAAACCAGCGACGAACCGCAAAACGAACCGCGCAACGACATGACAAGCAGTGCGTTGTGTTCATCGGCGAACCAGAGACGAACCGCAAACCGGACCAATCGCGAACCAGATGCGAACCAGACGCGAACCAAAAAGAAAGAATTAAAGAAAGAAATAAAAGAAACTCCTACACCTGACGGTGTAGGAGGAAAGAAAGACGCGGCTGTCGCCGCTACGAACGCGCGGAAAGAAGATTTTCGGAAGTCTCTCATTCCCTACGTGGAGACTTACGGCCGAGAGATGATACGGGCTTTCTTCGATTACTGGACGGAGAAGAACCGGTCGGGCACGAGAATGCGATTCGAGCTGGAGAAAACGTGGGAAACCGCCCGCCGTCTGGCTACGTGGTCCAGCCGGGAAAAAGAGAAAAATTGCGCCAAAAGAGAAAAAGAGCATGAATCTTTACGAAGAGACATTGAAGCAATTGGGCGTCCGGAAAAACGTCGGAGCACGTTATAGACTGTCTTTTTCGGCAGCACAGGTGGCCGCCTGCCTTACGGCGGCGTATTCGGCGGTCGTTTCCGGCCGGGGCCGGGAGTTCCTACAGGACGAGGCTACTGCGGCGCACATCCGGCAGGCGGCCCTATGGTTTACCGTGAGCGACAGGCCCGGGCTGCTCCTTTACGGAGGCTTGGGAAACGGCAAGACGACGCTGGCAAAGGCGATGAGGCTTTTTCTGCTCACCGTGCGCGGCGCGGCGGAGGAGCGGCTGGCCTACGGACTTTGGCGGCTGACTGAGGAGGGGGGGCTGGAGGCCGAACGGATAGTCCGCTACGTGCCGCTTGCTACGGAAGTATCTGCCGTGCATTTGGCCGGGCTTCCGTTAACGGACAGCCGTTGGGCGGAAATCGTTGATGCGCCTATGCTCATCATCGACGACATGGGGTGTGAACCGGCAACCGTGAAGCACTACGGCACGGAGGCAACGCCGGTGGCCGACGCGATATTCCGTCGGTACGACAGGATGCAGCCCACCATCATCACGAGCAATCTGGATGATGAGGGAATCGAGCAGCGCTATGGGGCAAGGATAACCGACCGGTTCGAGGAGATGTTCGACCGAATTTCGTTCGACAATGAAAGTTACCGCAGATAAACTGAAAGCCGCCATTCTTGCCCGCGTCCGGGAAGTGTGGGAACGCAAAGTGTTGGACTCCGTAGAGCCTACGGATGCCCTGATAATCAGGGACAATATTTACCTGTCCGTATTCAAAGCATGCACGTTGGAGGAATTTCGGGCGGTCGTTCGGGAGATGGCGGAGGAAGGGCTGGTGACGATTCATGAAACGGCCACGGATACGGGGCTTCGGCTACCGATAGAGGAGAGTGAACTATGAAAAATGAATCTAAGGATAAATACAATCTTCCGCGCGGGTTGTGGTGGAGCGAGACAACGGGGCGTATCGCACTCTGTAGATGTCCGAAATGCGGCCGCGAGAATTATTGCATGAACGTTTTGTCCGGAATATGCACTTGGTGCGGATTCGATGCTAACTCGTACTACAATAGTAAGCTACCAACGACTAAAGTGCGTTGGTAGCTTACGGGCTTCACCAATCTGTTTGCGGTTGGTAAAGAAAGGCCTTTTGCTCCGGAATGAAAAAGGACATTATAAACTGAACGCAGATGAATTTTGCAAAAAACTAATTGAGGAATGAAAAACGATTCAGATGTCATGGATAATATCCCCTCGCGCCCTGTTGGGGAGCGGTTCAATTTTGGGGATGTAGTGCTGAAGGTTGTTAACAATGCTACGAATGATGATTGTGTGGGATGCTATTTTTACAGTCGTTTCAGCGATATTCCTTATCCTGGCCAAATTACGTGTATTAGACATTGCAAGAAATTTGTCTCTGTCATAGGCCATTGTTATTCAGAGGACAGAGAGGATGGCGAGGATATAATTTTCAAACAATTAAAATGATGGCAGGCAGATTCATGATTGACGGGATTTGGTGTGATGTCCCGGAGGGCGAGAACCTGAACGATTGGCTGAACGAGAACGTATCGGTCATTATCGACCCGAATACCTTTGAGATAATCGGTCGTCTTCGGCGCATAGACGTTATCGAACGGGTGCGCAAAAGCGGCCGTGGGCGGGGAGTTTCGAGAGCAAAGATTGTGAAACGTTTCAAGAATAAGAATAGATAATTTATGGACGACAGAGAATTATTGAGAAAGAACTATGAAGATGCCTGCAATGCTTACTTACGAGCATTTTGCCAGAAGCACGGATACGATGAAGACGACGCCGTCAATAGCTGGGAAACGGCCTTTGGCGAATGGTATGACTACTGTTTGCGCTTGCACATGATTCGGAGGATATTACCACCCCGAATTACCGAAACTGGCTGCGTGGCTGTCCGCGAAAAACTGTAGAAGAGCTTGCCGCACTTGAAGACGCTCATTTGTGGGTTGAATATGCAAAAAGACAATTTCAAGAGGAAATCGACAAATTCAATGGCTAAAATAAAGGAACTTATCAAACGTGTTTTTATCAAAACGACATGTTGCCATACTTGGAGTTGCAAGCGGCGTACTACATGGCACGACCCTGATTTTGGGAACACCTGGCTGACCGAAATATGGGTTTGCACCAAATGCGGAAAGGTAAAACGAGTGAAACTATGAAAAAGATAATGTTTAACGACCGTTACGGCCTCACGCAAGCGGTTATCGATGGGCGGAAAACCATGACGAGGCGGTTAATTAATCCAATGCCGGAGGATTGCACCGCCAATCACAAAAATTACTGGGGGGCTTATTGGTCGGATGAGCCTATGGCTTTGGAGGTAGAGCGAGATACAGGCGGTATATATTGCAAGTATTGTGGCAACGGCGTAAGATGGTTTGAAGCGGGCTATTACTATAATACTAAATATAAACTTGGCGATATCGTAGCCGTGGCGCAAAGTTATAAATCCATATCTGACAAGCATCCAGACGTAAATACGTTCTTGCTTCAGCTTTCAAAGGCATATGGATGCAAATTGGAAGCCATACCAAATCTGCCCGGCTGGAAGAATAAGATGTTCTCCAAAGCAGAACTTATGCCTCACCAAATTCGCATAACGGATGTCCGCTGCGAGCGGTTGCAGGATATTTCGGATAGTGAGTGTCTCAGAGAGGGCGTGCAGTACATCGAAGAAATCGAAAAGTATTATCTCGAGCGGACAGACCGGGAGGAAGGCTTTTACTTCGATTCCCCCCGCGAAGCCTTCGCCTCGCTTATCGATAAGGTTTCCGGCAAAGGGACGTGGGAGAATAATCCTTGGATAATAGTTTATGAGTTTGAGTTGTTGACATACTCCCACGACTTCAGTCGTGGGCTTTCCCGCTTATCTTTAGGTAAAATAAGTTATTGGTCATGATATTTCATACACTCGACAGCCTTGGCATTCCATATCTTGTTATCAAGTATAAACTGACAAGTTCTATTGATGAAAATATCATAGATTATCGTTATCAAATAATTGTTGATTACGATATTCGCTTATTTCGATTGGGATTTAAAGCTGAAAAAGAAATAAAACGTTACGGAAGTTGGTATATGTACAAAAATCTCAAACCGCGGGAAGTTTCTATTTTTCGGAATTTTGGTTATGAACCTTCTTATACTGATGAAAATGGAGTTGCGTGGGAATTTGGTGGGAGAATAAAACGCTATAAACATGGGAATAGTGTGACTTAAATTATTGCCATTCAAAAAAACAACAGAGAGCCGAAAAAGACTCTCTTGTTTTTCTCTAAAAACCCCTGGTGGGGTGTCTTATTTTTCTCTAAAAACCCCTGGTGGGGTGTCGGTATCCCCGTAACGCTCCTTCATCAGCTGGAGGGCCTCGATAAGAAACACGGCATACGGTATTCCCCTTTGGCGGACAAGGGCTCGGATTTCATCCCGAACCTCTTCCGGCACTCGGAAGGCGATGCAGACCCCGGCCCGGTCGCCTATGGGTTTGCGACCGCCACCGGGGCGGCGTCCGCCCCAGCTCCCTTTCTGTTTCTTCCCGTTTTCCACTGCCTACTCGCTTTTCGTGATTTTCTGCATCAGAGCAACCGTGCCGCGCGCCGCACGCAACGCATTGATGAAACGTTCTGTCCCTGCCTCCCCCTGGGCATCGACCATGCGTTCCCGCTGGGAGAGGGCCGTCCGCAGTACGTCGTCTATCGCGGCTATTTGTTCATCGTATCCGCCGCGACCGCCGCCGACCGCTTCCATTTCTCCGAAAATATATGCTCTAAGCGCTTTTTTCAACAGCGGCGGCACGCGGTTCGGATGTGCAAGGGGTGTATGGAAATATTCCACTACCTCTAATACGACCGTCGTCGAATCCTCGAACGTCTTCGTGATGAAAGTCTTACCGTCCGCTTGCAACGCGGCTATATGTGCGTCCCGGCGGCTTTTCGGCAAAAGGTAGCCGCGGGCGATAAATCCGACCTCCTTGTCTGTACAGACAACGAAATCGTCGGTAAACCGAGCCGCCGGAGAACGGCGGCTGCGGTCGATGATGAATGCTGGATAATTTTTCGGCATAATATTACAAATCTGACAACAACCTTTGATATTCTTCTTCTTCGTCGAAGGGGAGCGGATTTATTTCACGACAATGATGCAGCCAGAAAAAACGTGTGTCGGCCTCGCTCATTCTTCTATACTCTATTTTTTGAGGTTCCGAATATTTATTATTGAACAAATCGACAAAATAGTTCGTGCATGCTTTCTCCCCTTCGCGTCTGCGAAGTACTTGTCCCTGCTGTACTTCACGCGACGTCATCGTGCGGCAGATTGTCTTACCGTCGTACGTGTGAAAGAACACGCGACCACTTTCCTGATTATCGTTGATTAAGCGAATGTCTGATGCTTTCATATCGTTGTCTGTTGTTTGATTGTCAAATTCTTTGTCGTTTTTAGATTCTTCGGCGGTTACCTCCTCCGCCTCGGCCGGTTCTGCGGCCTGCTCAGCCTCATTCTGTTCGGATGCCTCAATCTCTGCGTCGAGGGCGGCCAGTTCCGCCTGCTCCCATTCGCGGTATTCGGCTATCTGCTCGTCCGTAACCTTCATCATGGCGAAAGCGACGCACCAGCGCTGTTTTTCGGAAAGGCGGATATTGTGATGCAGAGCCTTGTCGCAAATGTCAGTTACGAATCCCTGGCCGTATTTTGCAACGATTTCAAAAATACCAGGGGCATCGTCAAAATATTCCCAAACAGTACGACGACTCGGATACTCTATCCGATGAGTACCGTCAATCAGATTGAAAATTGCGCGAACGTTGTTTTTTGCGCGAAGGTCAGAAAGATTGTCGTAGAAGTTTTTGAAAGTTTTCATATTGTTCTCGCTTTGAGCCCGGCGGCTTGGTTTTTGATTACACTACAAAGGTAATGCTTTATTTTTATTTTGCAAACTTTTCCAAGAAATATTTTAGAAAAAATCGCAACCATTTTTCCATACGCTGAAATACATTAGTCGTGGGAGTATGTCAAGAATGGCCGCAATGAAATAGGGAAAATCCCCGATTTTTATGTTGAAACAGTCGGTAATTTTGCGACATGGCTTATAACAGAAAACGGGGATTGACTATCAAGCAGGAGAAATTCTGCAACAAGTATATCGAATGCGGCAATGCCTCCGAAGCGTATCGTTATGCTTACGACTGCGCAAAGCATAATGATTCTACAGTCTGGGCCAATGCCAGCAGATTGCTCGATAATAGCAATGTCGCGGCAAGGATAGATTACCTTAAGAGTCATCTTGCGGAGGCGGCCGGCATAAGCGCCCTGCAAATCATCAGAGAACATCAGAAGATTGCTTTTTCCAATGGTGCCAGAATACGGAAAGATTGGATGTTGCTGAAAGACTTCGAGGCGTTGTCCGACGACGAAAAATCGTGCGTTCGGTCTGTCGAAACGAAGCAAATCAAGCGGGTAACGGAAGATGGTGATGAAGTCATTAGCGAATGGGTGAAGGTGACGACTTATGACAAACAGAAGTCGCTTGATGCCTTGTCCAGAATGCTCGGTTATGAAGCCCCTACTAAGGTAGAGGTACGACAGGCTACACCTTCAGACAACGCTCATAAAGTCATCTTCGAGAACTACCAAAAGAAGGATGATTGAGTTCCATTTCAATGAAATTTATGCACCCGTTTTCACGACCGACAAACGTATCATCGATATACGGGGAGGCCGTGGCCGAGGCGGTTCTCACTTCGGAACGGACTATTTTTTATTTCTGTTGACTCAATCTCAATATTTCCGCGGATACTTCATAAGAAAGACGCTGAACGATATCAAGACCAGCTTGTTTCAAGACATAAAGGACAGGATATACGAGAATCCGGGTATTGACATAAATGATTTTCATATAAACGAAAATAATTACTCGTTGCTGTATAAGCCGACGGGCAATATGATAATCAGCAAAGGCATCACCGGCAGCAAGGTGCGCACGGCAAAGATGAAATCACTGGCCGGTGCGACGCATGTGCTCATCGAGGAGGCCGACGAAATCGATGAACAGAGCTTTGCCCAACTCAACTTGTCTCTAAGAACCACGAAGTCCGAACATATCCAGATAATCCGTATCTACAACCAGCCGCCCCGTCATCATTGGATATATAAGGACTACAATCTTATCGAAACGGATGTGAAAGGATATTATCGGGCGGAGGTAAAAGCGACTTCAGATGTATTATCCATATTTTCTACATACCATGCCAACATGGATAATCTTCACCCGTCGACGGTGAGGGAATTCGAGGCGTTCAAGGAAAGTGCCCCCGATTACTATTACAACCAGATATTGGGGTTGGTAGGCGAAGGCGCCAAAGGTCGTATATACAGTGGGTGGGAGCATACGACGAATGCAGCATTCGAGGCGCTCGAATTACCTCATGCATACATCATGGACTTTGGATATGGCGGTGCCCCGACCGCAGTCATCGAGGTAAAATGGCATAAGGACTGTCGCTATATACGGGAACTGATTTATTCACGCGACCTCGATAGTCTGGAGCTTGCGCGGATGCTGCGGGCAAAAGGGATATCGGAGCAGGATATGATAGTGGCAGACTATGGCAGCGGCGGAAATATTCGCATAGCAGAGTTGCGGCGCGGGACATACGATGGCCTGCGGTACAATATTCGGGCGACGGTGAAAGGCTCCGGTTCAGTACAGGCAGGCATTTCCAAAGTAAAATCCGCAAAAGTCTACATGACAGAAGACAGTGCCAATGGATGGGCCGAATATCAAGAATACTGCTGGCTTCTGGACGCTAAAGGTAATCCGACAGACCAGCCGAAGAAAGAAAATGACCATATCATGGATTGCATCCGCTATTTCGAGCAGGCGAAAGGGATATTGTTCTAAAAATTTTTGCCTTTTTTAAAAACCCCGATTTTCGCATTGGAAATGCACGTATATTTGCCATGTAAGCGTGTGTTGCATATGGGCTTATTCCGAAAAGTGTTCAATAGATGGTTAGGTCGCGGAATCGATTTCTTCGGTTTCTCGATGAATGGCTGTCATTACGATATCCCCTTAGATGGTGTTTTCGGACAAAATGCGGCATACGACCGCTGCTCCACGCTGAAGACGGTCGTTAACAGGAATGCCAGAGCCATGGCAAACGGAGTATGGTGGATAACCGACAATGCAGGCAACGATGTCACCGAAAAATATTTCGACATTGCCGTAAGGCTGACAGCTCCGAATCCCATACAGACGTTTTCGGAGTTCATCATGCAAATGGATGTATATCGTCAGTTGCGCGGTGAAGTCTTCGTGTATTTCGCTGCTCCGGTCGGCAGTTCGGCAAGCGCCGCCTATTCCTGGTGGGTAATCGACCCCCGGTATGTGGAAATCGAAACAACGGGAATTTTATACGGAGGAGAAAATATCGAAGACATCATTACCCGATACTGGCTGAATGCAGGGGGGCAGCGTACGGAATTAGACAGGTCGCGTCTGCTGCATATCAAGGATGTCAATCAGAATCTCGATTTCTGCCCATCCGACATTGGCGGGGTCACGCGTCTGTACAGCGTACAGAACTCCGTGAACAATCTCATTGTTGCGGAAGAGGCTCTCTTGTCCATGAATAAGGACAGGGGCGCTTTGGGTATCTTGAGCAACGATACGGATGATGCTGCGGGGCATGTGCCTATGTCTCCGGAGGAACAGAATCGTCTTCAGGAGAAATTCAAAGCACGCTATGGACTGCAGCAGGGGCAGTGGAAGGTCATCATTACGGACGCGAAATTAAAGTGGCAGTCCATGACGATGTCTGTAAAAGAACTTCAGCTGCTGGAAGGCATGACGGAGAACATTCAACTAATATGCAACGCCTTCGATTATCCGTACGAGTTGCTTGCCAATACGAATAATGTGACTTATTCGAATAAACAGGAGGCGAAAAAATCTTGGTACGAAGACATAATCATTCCGATGTCCCGCATTTATGCAGAAGGGTTCACGCGTATGCTGCTGGGGCTTGGCGGTGACAAATTCGTTATGGATTTTTCTGGTCTGAGCTGTTTGAAAACTGCCGAAGCAGACCGGGCAAAAACATATTATCAAAAAGCAGTTGCCGTCCGGGAATTGTATACATTGGGCGTCATATCGAGAGAAGAGGCACGCATGGAATTGGATTACAATGAAGCAATCGAAGGTAAAGCGACCATGTACTCCACCCAAGGAATGGATAGAGGAAATACGCAAGAGGCGTAATGAAATGGTCAGCGGTAAAAAAGTGGTTACGAAATGAACGACGACTTTATCAAGCATCTGAAGAATGAGAAGTGGCGCATCGTCGCCGAGAAAAAGGCGTCCATCAAAAAAGCGGATGCCGCCTCTTCCTGTATCGTGTCTCTTGCCGACCGCCGAGATGCTCTGAAAGCTGAAGCCGGAAATCGCCTGGGGGCCGATATCATGCAGGTGGAAGCTGTCATCAATACGACAGGACTGTTCGACAGCCATGCCGATGTGCATATTCCCGGCCTGTGGAATAAATCGCTGGCGAATCTCCGGCTTGTCTATTTGTTGCAGGAGCATGAACGGGAATTCGACCACGTGATTTCCGATGAAGTCAAGGTATCCGTACAAGAGAAGAGCTGGGCGGAACTGGGTGCCCCCCTCGAAGGCAGCACGCAGGCACTTGTTTTCAATGCCACGGTACACCGGCGTCGCAATCCCTACATGTTCGACCAATACATGAATGGCTACGTGCGCAACCATTCCGTTGGGATGTATTATAAGGCTATTGAGTTGTGCATCAATAGCGAGGAACCGTATTATGCCGACGAGAAAAAGGCATGGGACAAATACATCGAGTATGTCGCGAACAGAGACGATGTGGAGGAAGCCGGATATTTCTGGGCAGTTACCGAAGCGGAGGTAGTGGAAGGTTCTGCCGTCCTGTTCGGCTCGAATTGGGTTACGCCGACCATCAATGTTGATTTGAAGGATAACACGAGTATCCTATCGAAAATAGGCAGGAATTTTCATTAACCGACTAAAATACTGATTATGGAAGAATTCAAAGTGAAAGAGTTCGCGGCACCCGACGGTGTGCAGCTCGACGACGACACCCGAGAGCTGTTCGGAGCTATTCAGGGCTGGTTGCAAACTGCTTTCTCCGATTTCGTGAAGAGCAGCAGGTCCGGCGAAGACTATGCCAAGGCTATCGGTGAAAAGATGAAGGAAATGGGCCTTGATGCCGAAAAAACGCGCAAATGGGAAGAGGCACTGAAGGAACAAGGGAAGATTCTCGAAAAACTCCGCATGGGTGCTTCTGAAAGTGTCCAGACCACTCGTGCGGACGTTCTGAAGAAGTTTATCAAAGAACGTCATGAAGACATCGTGAAAGCCTTCAGCAAGAAAGAACAGTTCGCTTTCGAGATTCCCGTAAACAAGGATGCTTCCGTTATAACGACCACAACGGCTGTTTCTTCTACGACCGGAGCACAATGGCGCGGCTATACGGAACGCGACCCGGAGTTCTACTATACGCGGCGAGGCCGGCAATATATCCGGGATGTAGCCGATGTGCGTCGGGTGCGCCGCGTACCTACCACCATGGAATTCTGGGAGGAAGGTGCGGAAGACGGAGCGTTTGCCGTAGTCACCGAGAACGGCCTGAAACCGCTGGTGGATGTGTCGCTCGTGCTCAACATGGCCAAGAAAAAGAAGGCGGCCGGCATGATGACGCTTACCGAAGAAGTCATCATGGATTCCGATGAACTCGCTCTCAACCTCGAACGGCTGTTCGTCGATAAGCTGTGGCGTGACTACGAAGACAAACTTACCGAATCACTGCTTGGCAGTGCCGCGTCATACACAAGTACGTCGCTTGATGGAACCATCGAAAATCCGAACGATTTCGATGCCATTTCGGCAGCAGCGCTTCAGGTGGCTTCTCTGAATTTCAGGCCGACAGACCTGATTCTGAATACCTCGGATGCTTACGCCATGTCGCTCATCAAAGACGGCATAGGCCGTTACATCCTGCCGGTCGTAACCGACGGCGGGCAGTTGAATATCCGCAGTCTGCGTGTGACAACGACAACCAAGCTTACACAGGGCGAGTTCCTGGTAGGCGAGTACGGCACATGGAAGGTACGCGAGGGCGAAGCTATCCTGCGTTCCGGGCTGAATGATGACGACTTCAAGTACAACCGTATGTCGTTCATCGGTGAAGTGTTCTACAATTCATGTATACCCACCAATCATGCCGGGTCGTGGGTCAAAGGAAACTTCGCCACCATAAAGGAGGCCCTCAAGAAAGCCGCATCTCCAGGGGAATGATTATAAACCGGCGGGACGGTATTGCCGTCCCGCCATAAATTCGTAAAGTTATGACACGTGAAAAACAGGAAGCCGAAAAGACTATATTACCGCAGGACGATGTGGTAATAGAGTACACGGACAAGGCTCAGTATCACCAGGCGGGTGATACTGAAAAAGTGCACCGTTATTTGGCCGAGCAATTCGTCAAGAAGGGAATTGCCAAGATAAAGAAGAGCTGACGATGTTTCTGACCGAAGCATACTTCCAGGGCGACCTGTACTTGCCGAACTTGGTTACGACCAAACCGGGGACGGTAGGTGTGGGTCGCCTGCTGTCGGCCGTGGCAGAAAGCGACCTGTCGTATTATATAGACAAGTACGAACGGGAGTTTTTGATTATCTTGTTGGGCAACAAATTATACGAAGCCTTCATCGCCGGATTGGAAGAACCCGATAATGACAAATGGATGAATTTGAAGAACCGGATTTACATCACTTCGGGCCCATATCCCTATTCTCCGGCTGCGAATTTCGTATATTTCAACATGATAGCCCACAATGTCACGACGACCACGATGAAGGGAGAAGTCATCCCTTTACAGGATTATGCGAAGAATGCTTCCGCAAAGCAGAAACTTGCCGACGCGTGGAACGATATTTTGCCCTGGGCGAACCGTATCCGGAAATTCATCGATGACAACAAAGATGACTACGGAGCGTACGTCGAATGCTGTCCTTGTCGTTTTCGGGAATTCGAACCGGTAAATATTTTCGGAATATGATGATATCCCCGAATAAGCTGATAGGTTCTACTGTATTCCGTACGATGGAAGCGCTTAACGGGAATACCGCCTTTATCGAAGGGGCACGGCAGTACGAATTCTGGCCCAACTGTTTTAAAGACGGCAAACTGCATCTGTGGCATTATCCGGGCACGCCGAACGAGATAGCGAATATCCTTGTTCAGGTCGGAAAACTGTTGGACGGAGCATCGCTGAAATTCCCGGCTGTGCTCAGTTATCATCCCATACGGCAGGACAAAGGGGTGCCGGTCGATAACCACCGATATGTCGATATCGTCCGCTACAATCTGGCTATTATATCCCCCGTGCGGAGTAATTGGACAACCGAGGAACGGGAACATTATCTTTTCGAGCCGCTGTTACGACCGATTTATGAAGCGTTCATCCGGCAGATAAAAACGAGTCCGGCCTTTCATGTGGACTATGGTCTGCGACACGACTATTACGAAGTATTCACGACGGGAAGAAGTGCCGAAACCGTGCATAAACTGTACGGCGATTATATCGACGCCATCGAGCTGCACGACCTGTCTCTGACGCTCAGCCCCTCTCTTTGCAATGCCGTCCTCGAAAGGATGTACGAAGAAAACGACCTTGTAACCGATAACATAGAAACTCTTTTAAAATACTGATTATGGAACTGAAAGGAACAATTGCAAACAACTGTTCGGATGCTACGGTAAGAACGGGCACACCGAACTGCGACCGTCAAATGGGAAAACCGCTGGCATTGGCGGTCGCTCCCGTAAATGCCCTCTATCCTATCGACGCGGATACCTTCCTCGAAAACCTCGAAGGTTACATCAGCGACGAAGGCGGCATGCGTCTGATGCCTATCAAAGGCGTTGTCGGTGTTGCGCTCAACGGCGGCGATATCAATGCCCCGGAGCTGGGAACCTACGGCGGCGCCCGGCCTATCGGCATCAATGCCGTAAACATTGCCTACACGGTCGACGGAGGCATGTGTCTCTACAAGGAACTCTCCAAGCTCAACGGCCGCCTGTGCCGCGTGTTCATTTGCGACGACGCCAATTACCTGTTCGGCACGGTAATCACCAAAGGAGGCACCGACTATTTCGCCGGATACAAGGGTACCGTCTACGTGACATTCACTCCGACGGACGGAAGCACGCTGGGCACCATTACCGTCACCGTGTACTATTCTACGGAATACGAACAGGAAATGCAGAACGCCATGTCTGTCTATCTGGAAAACGGATTGCCCGAAGGTCTGATTGGCGTCATGCTTCAGTCCGCAGGTGCGGGTACCGTGCGCGTGGTGACGGCATGCGACCAGACCGATGTCACGGCAACGTATATCGACGATTGGGAGCAGACGATGTTTCTCAATGAGGGAGGAACGGCCGCTACTACGGTCACGCCGCAGGGCGGCAATCTGCTCAAAATAGCTCCGACGGGCAAGTATCGTGTGGCTTCAGCGAAAGTTCTTGCCGCCGGCAACATTACAGGGCTGGACGGGCTGGATACCTACGTCCAGGTAACGGCCGGTTAGTAATGAATATCTGGATACGGGGACGGCGGGTATCAGTCAGCGACGAATACCTGCAACATGTCCGGCGGGATACGCTTATCCGGGAGCAGGTAAGATATCTCTCCGGCATAGCCTCCGAGGCTGATATTGCCGAGGCTATGGGGAAGGCGTACGATGCGCTCCATCCCCCAAAGAAGCGGACGCAGAAGAACGAAGAAGAAGAGTAGCACAAGGAAGGGGGCGGAGCGATTCGCCCCCTTTTAAAAAACCGATGTTATGAATGCGGATGATAAGCTGTCGTTTGTGACCGCCAAACAGCAAAGGGTCGACAATTGGCCGGAGGTCGTGGAATGGCAGATAGAGAAGTATGGGGACGAGCTGGTCGATTTGAACCGCGACCAAATGCTTTTAGGAAGGAATGCGGAAGGAGAAGTCCTGACGCCTTCCTATCTGGAAGACCCGTATTTCCATACGCAGGAGGCGGCGCAGGCTTATGCATCCATGAAATACGGTCTGGAGTTGGTACACAAGTCTCGGCTTACCTTCCCGTTGAATTATCCGGACAAAGAACGGAATACACCGAACCTTATCGTGACGGGTGATTTTCAGAACGGCATGTTCCTGCGTACCATGACCGACAGTTTCCTTATCGATTCCGGCTATGACGAAAGCCGGGATATAGAGCAGAAGTACAATAACAAAGTATTCGGGCTGGCACCGCTGGCCAAGGAATTCTGGTGGAATTACCGGCTGGGGATTGCTATTCTGAGATACATCAATTTCCAATACGACTATGGCGTGTAACTGCATAAAGCGGACGATATCCCGGCATGACCGTGCGAGGATTGAAGCCCGCAAATTATCAGAATTGGAAAAAGCTGATTATGTGATTTACGATGAAAAAGGAAGAATCTATACCGACAGGCGCAGTTGCTGGGAAAAAGCAGGCAGACCGGGAACCCTCCGCGAAATCGTATGTTATCTATGACCGATGCAGCGAATGTCCCGTCTACCGTTACCGGGATGCCGTATGCAACGACAACCTCGCTGCACTGATAAAGGAGGGAACGCCTCCGGATGATGTGCTGAAGGAAGCGCGGCAGGCGCTGATAATAGAATTCGCCGACCTGTCCGGCGACACAGGGCTCTTGTCTGCCAACAAGAGTGCGGCCAGAATGATAGCGTTCAGGTACCGGATAGAGGCATTGTATGTGGCCGGGCGCATACCGGAGCATGCCGAAGCGCAAACGTTATTCAAGAAGTATGGCTGGGGCAACCTTCCGCGGGCGGCCCAACTAAAACGCGCCTCTGCCAAAATCAAGGAATACTCCGTACTTATCGAGAAAGAGACGGCGCGGCAAAATAAGCGTGCAGCCAAAACTCCCGATAAGCATTTTCCCGCTTCCGACTTCAACCGGCAATTGGTCATAGTGAGCAAATGGTGCGGCTTCCATATTTCCGACCGCATCATGTTATCCGAACTCGCCGGATATTTCCGGGCATATTGCGAAAACTTAAAGATGTACGACAATGGCGGCAACTACAAAAAACGTGGAGCTCGTTCCGCAAAAAGAGCTTAATAACTTGATAAAATACAACAAGGAACTGCTGGAAACGAAAAACAATCTGGGAAATATTATCCCGGTGCTCCAGAAAGCAGCCTTGGGAGTCGAGACGTATACCGGTGACTATAAAACGTTGGTACAAATAATCTCAGCGTATGAGAAAATACAGGCAGACACGACCAAGCGCATCAACGAGCATGCTGCATCATTGGCACAGGCGGAGCGGGCCGCGAAAACATTCATGTCTGCCGTTGCCGGCCAGTCCAAAGAGACGGCGACATTAGGAGAACGGACGCGGCAAACCCAAACCATTTTGAAGGACTTCACCAAAGAAGTAACGGCAACTGAAGATAACCTGAAACGCATGCGCACCGCCATGTCGGATGTCAGCGGGATTTCTCAGGAAGCCGTGACCGTACTGAATTCCGTAGCGCTGTCCCAGCGTGAAGTCAATGAAGTGACTCGTCTGGCCGTTCAGATTGATTATTCACAAGTCGGCTCGAAGAAACAACTGGAGGCGCAGCTCAAACTGAATCAAATAGCGCTCGACAACTTAAGCAAGGAAGAGCGGGAGAACAGCGCCAGCGGTCAGGCGTTGTCCGCACAGACCGAAGAGCTGAAACAGCGCCTTGCCGACCTTAGCAATACCACATCCCGTTCGGCCGGGGTTAGCGACATGCTTGTAAAAGCGTACTCTTCGGAGCGGTTTGCCGCCACGGAAGCAGCTGCAGAGCTTCAGGGACTTACTTTTACAAAACGAGAAGCATCCCGTATTGCCGAACTTGCAGTACAGCTGAATAATACCGAAGCGGGCTCCTACCGAGAACTGGAAGCGCAGTACAACCTGAACACGATTGCGTTACGCAAAATGTCGGCGGAGCGGGCTTCGAGCGCCGAAGGCAAGGCATTTGTAAAAAAGACGGCGGAAATGCGCGAACAGATGGCCCAGTTTAATCAGGAACTCGGCGACTATACCATGCGGGTCGGCAATTACGAGCGTGGTTTTACGCCGCTTCAGTTCCAGGTGCAGCAGCTCGTGCGGGAAATGCCCTCGCTCACCGTCAGCCTGCAACAATTCTTTTTGGCCATATCCAACAACCTGCCTATGTTGGCCGATGAGATTATCAGAGTACGCAAGGCGAACGAACAGGCACTGAAGAACGGCGAGAAAACGATTCCGGCAATCAAGCAGATTATATCTTCCCTTCGTTCCTGGCAAACCGCTTTGGTTTTAGCTATAACCGTTCTTACCTCATTCGGCAAAGAAATCGGAGAATTCATATCCGGACTTTTTAAAGGGAAAAAAGCTATTGATGCAATTTCACTGTCTACCGAGCAATATCAAAACGCTATTGACAATGCTAACAAGTCGGCGGCCGATGAATTATCTACATTGAAGCTGCTTTATAATGCAGCCACCGATAGTCAAAGGCCTATGAATGAACGTATATCTGCTGTTAAAGAACTGCAGCGGTTATATCCGAATTATCTTGGTAATATGTCGCAGGAAGAGATAATGGCTGGTCAGGCCTCGATACAATATCAAAATCTCGCAACGCATATCCTTGAAGTTGCAAAGGCAAAAGCCGTTCAAGATAAGATATCGGAGAATCAAGCTAAAATATTGGAATTGGAAATAGAAGAAGCTGAGCAATTAGCACAAATCGAAGCCACGCAAGCTAATATTGAAAGGCAACGTACGGCAATTAATAGCGGCGGAACGAGTGATATCATTGTTTCCTACCAAAAACAATTATCTCTAACAGAAAAAAGATTAAAACGTGAACAAGAATCTTTGGTTGTTGTTCAACAGTCAAAACAAGCCTTAGAGGATACGTCCGCACAACTTGCTAACAAAATATCTGTATCGGATTTAATTGTAGAGCAACCGGAACCTTTGGGGGCAAATTCGGTCTCCACCCGTCTTTCCGAGAAGCGGCGGGCCGAACTCGAACTGTTAGAGGCGCAGGCGCAGCAGGAAGCGGCCATACAGGAGCAGATATACAAAGACGAGGAACGCGCCTATGCCGACAGGTTGGATGCATTCGAGAAATTCAAGGAAGCCCAGCAGAAGGTGCTGGATGCTCAGTACACGGCCAGCCGGGAAGAATTGGATGTGCGTCTCAGTAGCGGGGATATCGATAAGGATACATATGATGCCGTGCTGAGCAGCCTCGATTTCGCCAATTCGGAGGCATTCCGCGAACTGACCGACGAACAGCAGCAGGCAGGCAAGGAACTGATGGAGGCCATTGCCGAGGGCATGATGTCCGAAACCACACGCGCCGTCGAGCAGTCCGCACAAGACCTCGACCGTAAGATGCAGGACGAACTGCTCGCTTTGTCTGCCAAATACGCGGCAGGGGAAATCAAAAAGGAGGAATATGAGAAAGAGAGCGCCGCGATAACCGACCGCTATGCTGTCGAACGTTTCAATACGGAGATAGGGCTGCTCGACCAACTTCTGAACAAGGAAGAACTGACCGCAGAGGCGCGGGAAGAAACCGAGAAGGCAAAGGATGACGCCGTCCTTGAATATCAGAAGTATATAAACGACCAACGCATCCGCGAGAACGAACGGGTGGGCGACGAAGAAGAAAAAGAAGCGGAGAAGCGAGAACAAATCGCCAAAAAGGAGGCGGAGCTGAAGAAACAACTGCTACAGGAAGTATTCAATCTGGCGTCGGCGCTCAGCGACGCCCAGCTGGAGAAAGAGCTTGCCCGGCTCGACAAACTCTCGGAAGAAAACGAGCAATGGAAAGAGGATGAGACAGCCCGCATCGAACGTCTGGCGGAGCAAGGGGTCATCAGTGAAGAACATGCCGATGCCGATATACAGGCCATCGAAGACCAGGCCGCCGTTCGGGAAGAAGAGATAGAAAAGAAACGAATCGAGGCCGAACGGAAGAATGCCATTTTTGAAAAAGCGCAGGCAGTCGCACAGGCAGCCATCAATACCGCATTGGCTATCACGGCCGCGCTGACCAGTCCGTTCACATCGGCCGCTATGATACCCTTAATAGCTGCCACGGGAGCGGCCCAGATAGCGACTATCCTTGCCACCCCCCTGCCCGAATATGCGAAAGGCACACAGGACCATCCCGGCGGGCTTGCTATGGTAGGCGACGGAGGACGCGCCGAAATGGTCGTATTCCCCGACGGGTCGGTATGGCGTACCCCCGCGACCGATACGCTCGTCAACCTTCCCGAACATACGAAGGTATTGCCGGACTACGATGCGGTCATAGCGCAGCATCCCTTCAGGCAGTTGCCCGAACCCATATCTACTTCGCGAATGGAGACGCTGCTGGAAGAACAGCGCATACAGCGGGGAACGCTCATCGAAAAGTCCGCCGAACAGAACCGGCTGCTCCGGAAGATGCTGACGGAACAAAATGCCGACCGGCGCACGTCCCAAAGGACTTTTGCCAATCACAATATGATAACCAACAAGAAAATATCATGAACGTATTGCCTCCCAAAATCAAGTTTACCCTGACCACCGCACCACGCGAGGTGTCCCCTTATTTAACGTATGTTCATCGTTACTCGAAAGTCGTGGACGGGGAAGTCGTAAACGTAACAGACTCTATGAACAATGAGCACGGAGTCAAGGTCCCCGCTTTCGTCAATACGTTCCATTATGAGGGCGCCCTTCAATCCTTAGGCGCCGACGTGGTAGGCCCCTCAATTATCTTTTTGGACGTCAACAAAAACGTGCTCGGCAGTTTCTGGGCGACCACCAACAGTTTGGGCAAGGTTGATTTACCCATCCCGGCCGGTACCGATACCATCCTTGCTCCGTGCATTATTTATGCGACGCCTATATTCCGTTTCAGCCTTCAGGAATACGATGTGACGACGAGCGTCATCAATACGGACGACGTATCGCTTATCGGCGACCGGGACGGAACATCCGACGTACTGTTGTCCGTATCCTATCCGCTTAAGTTTGGCGTGAACAGCGACGGATACAACATCCTGCACGACCAATTCATGAACTACGGCATTCGGGCGGACGTCACGTTGAATATTTACGAAAAAGCCTATTTCGATGAAACATACACCTTACTCCAAAGCGCTCCGATAGAGTTTCCGCAATACCGCGAGTACGAAACGTACATAGAGGTGGCAAGCATCGATTCCTCGTTGAATGCACTTATCCGCGCAAAGGGAGGCGTCAATTACGACATTCATGTTTCCAGCCTCGCCACCGAGAACTGGCAGTACGAAGACATCCGGCTGAATGAATACGCTCGGTATCAGATTACAGATACGGAATTGACGGTATCCAGCCCTAATTACGCAGCATCTGTACCTATGGTTTCGCCTACCGGAGATAACATTTATCGAGTACCCGGCGGCATCAAGCATAACATTAAAGGGCAAACATTCAAACCAAGCCCTGGCGGCACAGAATATTTCATTAAGGCAGATGAAAATGTAACTATTTCTTTGCACGCAGACCTTTCCGCCGAATTTATTATTGATTGCCCGCAACAGTATTTAATGGGGAGTATAATCTATAAGACAAAGCCTGAAAAGTTCGAGGCACATATCGAGGTTCGAACAGCTCAAAATGGGCAATTAGTAGGGGAGCCCGTTATTGAGGTTGTGGCTACTCCTTATAAATGGGTTGAAAATGACAATGATAAAACATATACAATTTATGTACATCCCGTAATTAATAAAGACGCGTCAGAATTATTGGTTAAGGGGCTTGGGTTGTCTTTGATAGTGAGTGTTAAATATACGGTGGAGCCGATGCCCGTATTTTGGAACAACCTTTCCTTTGCCTTCACCGCCGGAAGTTCATTGTCAATTTCATTCCCAGCCACCTTCCCGGCCGACAGCGGTTATCCCATCAAGGTCATCGACCCTGTGAAACTGTTGCAGAAGTTCTTGGACCTCATGGCGGAAACTCCGCAATATCAAACGGAGTACACCGGCCAAATACTTTGGCCGGTAAGTCAGAAGTATAAGTACCGCATCGTTGCTGCCGAAAGTATTGCCAACTACGATACCCCGTATTTTCACGGCAACATGAATGACTTCATCAAATGGATGAAGGTGTTGGGATTCGAACAATCTTATAATGCCGCCACCAAGACATTGACATTCGTTCCGCGTGATAATTTGTATCAAAAGGGAGAAATTATCGACTTGTCCGAATCGGAGGTTTCCGACCTTGCCATCTCGCCCGCTACCGATGTGCTGTATTCTTCAGTCAAGGCGGGATGCAAAAAAGAGGATTACGACAATGAATATCTCGACGGGATTGAAATCAATGCCGAATTCCAATACACAACCGGCCTTACGAATATCGACCAAGAACTTGACCTTGTGAGCCCCTACCGGGCGGATGCCATCGGCATACAAAATCTATATCGGAGTTTCAAGGAGCCTACGATTGCCGACCGGCAGGATGCAGACAGCGACATTTTCGCCGTCGTGTTGAACAATGACGGCACGACCTATATGGGCAGTTGTATAGAGGCATACGACCAATTGGCCGGCGGCACTATTTCGCTATTCAATGCGCTGCTCAGCGGCCCGTATATCGTAAAGAACAATGAATCGCTTATCGGAATGAGCACGGAAAAACTCATATTCTCGTCGACAAGCGGCAACAAGAACGGAAGCATAGACGGTATTTCCATCGATGCGGACAGGACTTTGAGCAAAAAACTTTTTACTCCGATAGTTTATTCATTCAAGGAAGGGTCACTTGATTTTCCATCGTATGACTGGTTCAACGCTTTGACATCGGCTCGGCTCATTGTCGTCACATGGCACGGAAAACAGCTGCGGGGATTCGTAAAGAACATAGCACGCACCTTGGGTAACGAAACAGAGCGCGATTGGGAATTGTACGCAGAATCTTAAAACCCCCGATTTTTCTATTCATAATGAATATACTTTTGGAATATGAACGGCCCTGTATTGAAAATATCGGACTTCTCTTCACTGAACTTCCGGCATGACTGGCGGTTGCATTTTCAATACCCCGCCGGCTATGTACAGAGATTTCTGCCGTCGGACGGCATATATGTGCAGTATGCGATAGTTGGCCAGTATGTAGGAGATTTGGAAATATGGCTGACGGATAGCGACGGGAACGACATTCGCCAGCTGGAGGCGACCGTGATAAAAACCATGGACGATGTTACGGTCAGTGCGATTGACTGGCCGCGTCTTCCAATCGGCAGCTACATATTGCAGTTCCGGATTGCTCAGTATAGCCGTATAATTGCATGGGCACCATTTTGCATTGTGTCCGAATTACCCGATTCTGTATTGTTCACGTACACGAACTACCGTGATGATTTCGATACGGTTTTCAATACGGAAATCGATTACCGGGTCGAGGCCGTTTGGTTGCCGACGGATACCTCATTCCTCGTGAATGCGGAGAGTTTCCGCGACCAGAACGGGATAGCGCATCAAATGAGCGCCCAACCCTACGAAACACGTGCGCTGACGATAGGCGGAGGAATCAGCGCATTCGGTGTTCCCGATTGGGTGGCTCGGAAAATCAACCACATATTTTCCTGCTCGTCCGTCCTTATCGATGGCATACAATACGTCCGCAGTGAAAGTGCCGTGCCCGAAAAAACGGATATCGCTACGGACTACCCGTTGTTCATGTACAAGATTCTCGTGGAGCCGCAGGACAATGCGTTCATCAGACCATTGCCCGAAGCTCTGTTGCTGGCCGCCGAGGACGGAAGGCTTATTCTGACCGAAGACGGCAAAGCCATAGATATGTCTTATTAACATTCACGATTATGCCCGTTACAACCAACTTAGAAACTGTAAAAATAAGCGAGCTTGCCGAAACGAGTAGCCCACAGGGTAAACAAACGCTTGCGACCAATCCGCAGACCAACCAGAGTATGGCGCTGGATTTGACCGCCGTGTACGAGGCTACGGTAAATGCGAATAATGCAGCCACACAGGCAGGGCTTGCGGCAACCGAGGCCCGGCAGGCAGCTCAAGCTGCCGACAAGGCGCGGGAGGATATCCAGGAAGACTTGGCCGGGAAAGCGGATTTGGATGAAGCGAAAAAATATGTGAATCCAAGTCAGCTCGACCCGTTATATGGTTGTCAGACAGGGGCTGTTATGGGAAAAGGAGCATTCTATTCGACCGCGGAGGGGGTATTGCCGGACGGCGACTTCGGTATCGCTGTACTGTTCACCACCGGCGTGAACGTAACCAGGCTGCAGGGCGTGTTCCTGAACCACTCATCCACACGTAACATAGAGATTATTATATCGGCCGGCTACATATATCTACAATGTTACGGGAAGGGCTATGCCCGTAAAGAGGCATCGGCCAATACGATGTATTTAGTCGTCGTAAGTTACGATACGGCGACTGCTACCCCGACCATGTGGGTAAACGGCGTGAAGATTGCTAATTTCAGCACGGAAAAATATCCGGTTGAGACGCCTGATATATTCAGATTGGGCATAGGAAATACTTCCTCGATGGTTTTCAATGGCTCTATACATTGTGCACGGCTGCTCAATTTCTGTTCCGATACCTATTCAATCGACATGTGGAACAGCGGCCACCCGGAGTTGTGGCGCGTGCCGGACGCTTACCGCAACCTGTCTCCCTCGAAGTGGCCGACGGGTAGATGGCTGGAAGCCTCCGGAACTTGGTCCCGCAATTACAGCGCAATCGTATATATGCCGAACCAGCCCGTCGCAAACGGCTTTTCCGGCTCGTATGCCCGATTCGAGCGGGGAACGGCCGAAGCTCTGTCCCTGTACAACAGTTTTAGGAGCGACAACCCGGACGAACTCGCCCGTTATCAACTCATCGAGTTCGAGTATCGAAGTAACGTGCATATTCGAGCGAAAATGGCCGAAGAAATCTATGCAAACTATCCGGCCAACACAGACAACGCCAAGACGGTAAGCTACATTGCCCCGGCCGGGAAATATACGTCCCTGGCACAGGTCGGAAACGACACGGATGCGTGGCTGGAGATACGCACTCTGCGCATCATGACGCTCGGCTGCCTGCTTGACCTTACTCCGGCGGGGCTCTTGCCTACCTTGTGGCGGGATACGAGCGGTCAGGGAAACGATGTGCTTTATGTTCCCACTTTTGGCAATCCGACCAATGTGGAATTTTCTTACGAGAATGTAGGTTATAGCGATGTGTTGACTGGAATAGCCGCGCCGAGCATAGCGCCAAATTTCGTAGGGCAAACATACATTGATACACAAAACAAGAATGTATATAAGGCTGTTGGTACATCATCCGCCGCTGATTGGAAAAACATATAATCATAGTTATGGGAGATATGGAAGAATTACAGGTGAATACGCCCACTGCCCGGGAAATGATAAATACCGTTTACGGTGAAATCAATAACCAGAGGGCCATCTTGCTCAACACGGATTGGTGCGTTATCAAGTGTCAGGAGACTGGGCAATCGATGCAGGAATTGTATCCGGATGTATCGGCTGTTCGGACAACTGCCCGAGCTCGTATAAATGATTTGGAAGCGAAACTTCCTGCATTACAGGAAATGCTTGCGATGGAAGAGGCGGACGAAGTAATCGATATGTAGATATGGGGACGTTAAGCGAAATACTTCATATTACACAGGATATCCAGCGGGGTATCGTCATCATCTTCGTATGTTGCGTGCTTATTTGCGTAGCTGCTTTCATTGATATGTGGACTGGCATAGATGCCGCAAGAACTAATAAGGAAAAGATAAGTAGCCGAAATCTACGTAAGACGGCTATAAAAATCACCGATTATTTCCGAGTTTTAATATTTGCCTCGCTGATTGATGTGTTGGGACTATTCTTCCCATGGTATTCCATGCCATATGCGGTATTGGTTATAACGCTGGGTATCCTGTGTATAGAAGGGCGGTCGGTTATTGAGAACAGTCGCAAAAAGAAAAGTTCCGCCGGAGAAGTTCTGGATATAGTTTCCAATATTGTAGAGTGTGCAACCAAACAGGATGCGGAAAAACTCATCAGACTTATTAAAGAAAAATCAGAAAAACAGGAGTAGCACGTATGGGGAAATATTTTACAATTCAAGAATTATGTCATTCCCGGACAGCTATCAAACAGGGTATAGACAATACTCCTCCTCCCAGTGCGAAAGTGAATTTGATAGCTCTTATCACGAATTGTCTCGACCCCATACGCGCATTATGGGGCGGTCCTGTAATTGTGAATAGCGGTTTTCGAACGCCGATGCTGAACAAAGCAGTAGGCGGGGCCGTCAATTCTCAACATATGCAGGGAGAAGCAGCAGACATTACGGTAGGTTCACCCGATAAGAATCGTAGATTGTTCAGCATGATTCAAGCAGCAGGGATTCCGTTCGACCAATTGATAGACGAAAGCAATTACGCATGGATACATGTTTCATGGAAAGCATCCGGCAACCGCGGCCAAGTACTGCACTTATAATACCATACAATATGGAAACAGACAAAATATTACATCTTCTGGCAGGATATGCCGTGGCGCTTACATTCGGCATCTTTTCCCCTGCAGCCGGTGCTGTCGCTGGTATACTCGCCGCATTCGGAAAGGAGTTCGTGTGGGATAAATGGATGAAGCGCGGAACATTCGAGTGGCAAGACCTGAACGTTACCCTCGTCGGCGTCCTCGTCGGCTTTATTTTGGCTTTCGTCCGGTCGGCGGTATAGTTGACCGTCCCGACAAGGAAAACGCAAAAAACGCCCGGATATGAAGGCACGCACGATAATTACCGCCGCAATCTCGGCGGTACTCGTTCTCGGCATCGGCTTCTTCGCCGGTCGCCGCACCTGCCGCCCCCAACAGCTCGAAATCCTGCGCCGCGATACGGTGACGGTAACGGATACTATCGTCCGGGAAATACCCGTGCCTCGCACCGTTACGGTCGTGCGTATCGATACATGCTACCTATCATCACCTACCGATACCATCCGAATCCCGGTCGCCGTACCAATAGAACGGAAAACTTACACCACGCCCGATTACCGTGCCGTCGTCGAGGGATACCGGCCGAGTTTGGTAGAAATGCAGGTTTACCAAAAACAGCAGACTATAACGCAGACCATCCCCATATCCAACAAATCTAAACGCTGGGGAATAGGTATTCAAGCCGGATATGGCTATATACCTATAGTGAACAAGACTGCCCTATATATAGGGGTAGGGGTGCAGTATGATTTGCTGTCATTTTAGAAAAAAACGCTCCCTTGGCTGCTCCCTACTAAATGATGAGTCCGCTGAATATCAGCGGACTCATCTTATTAATTGTGCCCTTAACTGCCGAATTTCTTCATCTTTCTGGCGAATCATCACGTTCTGAGATTCGATGACTGCGATAAGTTTGTCTGTGTTCATATCTATAGAGTTTTGGTTATGGCCGTTGTTTGTTGTTAGCTGGTCGGGCAAATTATTATTTGACATACTCCCACGACTAAAGCGCGTGGGAGTATGTCAAATTTTAAGAATTTGATAATCCTTGATTTAACATCCGTCTCCATATTGCGTCGTATTTTGCACAGTATTTTTTTTGCTTTTTATTTTTAATTGCACTATCTTTGTTCTGTAATACAGAACGAATAAGCCGATATAGCAAAATTATGGAGTTAATATTGATAATATCATTTCCATCACTTTAGGTATGCGACAAAATTGAAGGATGCATGATTACAAACTGCCTTAAAGATAAGATAATGAAGAAGAATTTGAGAATTAGCGAGCGGATTAAGGCCTTGGAGATTGGAGAGGCTGTGAGTTTTCCCATCCCGGAATACAATTATTCATCCATCGGCGCTACGTGCCGCAGGATAGGGATTGTCACCGGCAAAATCTTTACCACCGAGCTCAACAGCAGATACAGCAAAAAACGGATGTTAACCGTGATAAGAATCAAATGATTATGAAATCGGGAGAAATCAACGCTGCGTCGCCTGATAAATCGGAGCTTCGGAAACAGGCTCGGTGTATAAATGATGGGGTAAAATTCGATAAAACAAATACGAGAATCATGAAAGCGCGAGTAGAAATTGATGAGCAAGCCGGCAAGGTTGTTATCATCACGGAACAGGGTACGGAGCATAGTTTTACCGCCCTTAGCCGGGCGGTAAGATGGTGCCGGGCGAACAATGTACGGGCCGAATTGGCCTAACATAGTCAGATGATTATTATTTTTCACCGTCATCTGGGAGGACCGCGGTGAAATGAATGCATAGCTCAATGGTTAGAGCGGTGCAGGAATGCGAAATAAGAATACCATGGGGATTGAAACACCCCGCATTTCCGAGCGCAGGTTGCAGGTTCGAATCCTGCTGCATTCTCAAACAAACACATTTTCAAATGACAACGATTGATAACAACGTATCCGTATCGTCTCAGGTACCGCCGCGGTTTTCGGGCCGCGACTTCACGTCGTCGGACTACCGGGAGGTTATCGACGAGCTGCTGCGGCGGACGGACGAGCGGTTTCGGTACGGCCTGCGGTACGAGGGGACGTACCCCTTTGCCGAGTTCTTTGCGGTGCCCGATGCGGCGGGCAGGCCGGAGGAAAGGCAGTTGCTGCTCCATGGCACGGTGGAGGTCTTTTGCGAGGTGGAGGACGACGACCCGAACGCCTCGTACTTCGGTGCCCCGGCATGGCGCGGCGTTGTCCGCCTCGATTCCTGGGAATGCCGACAAATGCCCGCGGCGCTGGAAGCGTACAGGGACGAGCGCGTCTTCTTGCAATGGCCCGTAGCCGTCTGCGACTTCGACCCGACGCAGGTAGATGGAGCTGAGGACTATTTCGATTAGGTACTTTTTCAAATTGTTTGTGATTTTAGTTCAGCCCCGGCCACGCGAGAGCCGCGCCGGTTTTTTTAGATAGTCTTAATTATCGATTAATTAATAGAAAGTATGGACGATAATTTAAGGGATTTGGTCGCGTCTAAAGACCTGAGCGGAGCCGACCTGCGCGGAGCCAACCTGCGCGGAGCCAACCTGCGCGGAGCCGACCTGCGCGGAGCCGACCTGAGCGGAGCCAACCTGAGCGGTGCCAACCTGGATTTGTCGTGCCTCCCATTGTGGTGCGGCTCCCTGACGGCGCGCACAGACAGACGGCTGCGTGTCCAGTTGTGTTTTCATTTTTTAAGTTGGATAAAAAATGCCGGTAATGCCGATGCCGACGAACTGGAGATTTTCGAGAAGTTGAGGAACTATGCCAACGAGTTCCATAGACAGGACGTCGAGCGGCTGTAGGTAGAAAGGGGCATGTGGGCCGGCAGTCCGACACCGGCGGCGGGTTCGACTCCAGCGGCCCCTCAAAGGTTTATTAAAATACAGGAAAATGGAAAAACATTTCGAGCTGACCGATGAAACGATAGAAGTAGCCGGCAATACCCTGCATCGCATACGCTGTACGCGCGACTGCAAATGGGCCAAAACTGGCGACTTGGGCGGATTCATCGAAAAAGAGGACAACCTATCTGGCGATGCGTGGGTGGCCGACAATGCACAGGTGTTCGGCACTGCACGGGTGTCCGACAATGCACGGGTGTCCGGCAATGCATGGGTGTCATATGTATTGCACGGGAAGGATACGAGCGAGCCGGTTCTCCGGTCTGCCGAGGCGCTGATTTCCGAGCGGAAACAGAATATTGTATAGATAAATAGATAATATGTATGAAACAACCAGAATTCTTTCCAACCTTGGAACGACCGCTGGATTCACCGAGTAAAAGCCGGCTCGAGAAGTTCGAGAAGTACGATGTGTTTACGGCGAAGTTTACCCCAAAAAAGACCACCGACGATTGTTATACGCCGGAATTGGTGTACGACATTGTCGTGCAGTGGGTTCGCGAAAATGCGGATATTGAGGGCCGGGAAATAGTCCGCCCGTTCTGGCCCGGTGGGGATTACGAGGCATACGAATATCCGGATGGTTGTGTGGTAATCGACAATCCGCCTTTTTCGATATTCTCCAAAATATGTCGTTTTTTCATGGCACGCGGTATCCGATTCTTTTTATTCGCTCCGCATCTTACATTATTCAGTACGAGGGGGATAGAATGGACATGTGTTGTAACGGATGCGCTCATTACTTATGAAAACGGGGCGAAAGTGAAGACATCGTTCGTCAGTAATCTATTCGGGGATGTACGCATTATGACGGCCCCGGAGCTAAAAGAGCGTATCGATATTGCACAACGACCGCCAAAATCAACGAGAGCAATATATAAATTTCCGCCAAACATTATATCGGCGGCCCGGATGGGAAAATATGTTAAACGGGGTATGCCATCATTTGTTGTTCGGGCCGACCAATGCAGCCAAGTCACAAAGCTGCCTAACGGCGCGGGCATATTCGGTGGCGGTTTTGCCATAACAGACTCCGAAAAAGTAAAAGAATTGCAAAATATTTTTACTGAGTAAAAAAAAGATGCTTTTTAACAAAAACACAGCATCGTATATAATAAACACACATTTTATTATGGAAATGACAAAGAAACTCAAACCTTTCGATTTAGAGGCCTCCAAGGCCGGAGCCCCCGTGATGACGCGCGACGGTAGGCCAGTGAGGATTCTCGCGTTCGATGTGGAAGGCGCGAGATATCCGGTAGTGGCTGCTGTTAAAACGCTCGACGGAAAGCGTGAGGCTATCCAAATGTACACTGAGTCTGGCGAATACAGTTATGTAGTGGCTAAACACGATTACGACCTCGTGATGGCACGCGTCAAACACCGCGCGTGGGTGAATGTATATAAGAGCGAGCAATACCATATAGTTGACACCTTCGATACGGAGGAGGAGGCTATAAAGTATGGGGAAAAGTTCTCCACATATATTACTACTGTTCTTGTTGAATGGGAGGAATAGACATTCAGGGTGCGTAGCTCAGCGGTTAGAGCGATGCAGGGTACGGAAATAGGGAAACATAGGGTCGCAATTCCCGCGTATCCGAGCGTAGGTCGCAGGTTCAAATCCTGCCGCACTCTCACAATGGAAATATTTATGGAATCGCTGCACATTGAGGAAGATATTTATCGGCAGATAGCTGAATACATTGAAGATAATGCCCTGCCGTACATTCGGGGCTGGCATTCGGAGGCAGACGAGTTTAGGATAGCTGATGTGTGTTTTGAAACGGATTCCGCTGCCGATGGTTACCAGTTTGTGTCTGTTACGGGTTATGGTTTGATACACTACACACGCAATACTTCCGGTGGAGAGTTTTCCCGCGAGTTCGACAGTCTTGGGCAGTGCTGGCTCGAAGTACACACATACGCTGAAGAAGGGTATGAAATAATCAATGATTTCAACATCAATAAATTGCGTAAATATTTTAAGTAGTTATGAAAACGAAAACGCTATATCTGTATGATTCCGACAAGGGATGGTTGTTATTTGAATACAATTTTCTGTCCGATTTAGCACATGAATTTTCAATCCGCACCATTCAGATGGGCTACGGTTGCGAGCTGGGCTACGACTGCAAGCTGGGCGACGGCTGCAAGCTGGGCGACGGCTGCGAGCTGGGCTACGGCTGCGAGCTGGGCAACTACTGCGAGCTGGGCCACTACTGCAAACTGGGCGACGACTGCAAGCTGGGCAACGGCTGCGAGCTGTGCTACGGCTGCAAACTGGGCGACGACTGCAAGCTGAG
>ENA-OOYV01000398-OOYV01000398.1-human-gut-metagenome-genome-assembly--contig:-NODE-398-length-32092-cov-2.133190_pt1 | contig 32092 bp, 18 predicted proteins | sample MGYA00241704_ERZ501380 | MGnify/ENA primary metagenome ERZ501380 (study PRJEB25962, sample SAMEA2042984) | human gut metagenome | biome: human gut; feature: human-associated habitat; material: faeces...
CAACATATCAAAAATATATATTCCATGTTTGTAAATTTCACTACAACATTAGGCATAACCATCAATTTTAAAGTAATTAGCCCTATTGCAGATAATAATAACCCCAACGCTAGAGATGCTGTCTTATGTTTCTTTTTATAATAAAAATTTTTACCTGTCATAAGATTTTCAATATCTAATAACATTTCTTCCATTGTCTGATATCGTTTGTCGGCATCATACATACATGCTTTTGATATTATATGATAAAATTCCTCTGAAATTTTGTTTTCTGGGTATGGTACTATGTATCCTTGATCATATTGTGTTTCAGAATTTGCATAATACCCTTCGGATTCTGGAAATTTTAAGTTATTCATAATGACATATAGCATCATTCCAAAAGAATAAATATCTGCCGTGTTATCATATTTATCATCTGTTAACCGAACTTCTGGTGCTACATAACCTTGTGTAAATACAATCGTTGCTGCAAACCCATCTTCTGTTTTTTTAGCTGTCCCAAAATCCCCTAATTTATATTGTTGTTTCTGTTTTGAATAAAATACATTTTCTAATTTAACATCTCTATGTAATATATTTTTATCATGTGCTTTTTTTAATGCTGTTCCTATATCATATGCAAGTTTTAATACTTCACGTTCGTCTCCTGCTCCCAATTTATCTGGAATCATCTGTGTGTTATGTTCTTTTGTTTTTTGAATAATTGAAGGAATTCTTTCCATTAAGATAAATCTTAAATTAATCATCTGATTTTGTGTCTTTTCTGGTTTTTCTTTAAATACCGATAATACATTATCATATTCATCAAGAGCTACCCAGAGTTCTATATATTTATATATTTTCAATATATCCTTGTTTAAGCTGCTTAACTCCTTTTGAGCTTTTACTGATTGTAAAAAGAAATCCGAGTCAGAATTTTGCTTTCTGAACCCTATTACCTTAATCGCAAATTTTTCTTTATGAAATTTTCTATCTTCTGCTTCATAAACATTTGCAGAACCTCCGCGTCCAAGTAATTGCAATGATGATTGATTTTTAACACAAGTATATTTTTCAAAAGGAAGTTTCCTTTGATCTAACTGCACTAAGATTTTTTCTATTTCTTCATTTGTCCATAGATTCATCTTATTTATCCTCTCCAATATTTTCCTTATCTAATATTCCCTCTTTTTGTAATGTTATTATCTGTATGATAAAAATTCCAATTCCTATTCTCATCAAATGAACTTGCCGTATAATTTCTGGAATTGACATTATTTTCATCCTATCTAATGCCCATAAGATTATTCCTCCTATGACCATCACATAAGATAAATATCCTATTATCTTCACCCACAATATAAATCTCAGGATGATTTCTTTTTCATATTCTGCTCTTAGTATCATATACTCTTGTATGATTCCTATAAATAAAAGGAGTATTAACCATCCTAAATCCTTTATATGAAGAAATTTTATCCATGCCGTATTTCCTGTTAACATCTGAATAAGCCATATTCCAAATCCAATGGAATATCCCATTGTAATTGTTGGAGTTCCTAAAATTACAATTAAAATTGTAACAATCTGGGATACCTCTACTCCAAGTGTATACATACTATATATTGTGAAAGCTATAACGACAATATTGAATTCCATATAAAATTCCTTTATTGATTGTGATATGGAATCTACCAACAATATTATCGGAAATATCCAAAACTGCCAATCATGTATATTATTAATCTTACTTGGAAATGAGTTCAAAAGACATACTGTCAAAACTGCTATCGCAATCATTCTCCAAAAACTCGATCGTACATACATTTTCTCATATGCTTGATTTCTTTTTTTTTGATCTTCTCTGTTTAATTCATACTCTTCTTTTTCCCACCATGCTTTTTCTTTATACGTATCATTTTTCTCATTATTTTCTTCTATATTGGTTTCTTTTTGTGTATCAACATATTCCCGATATGTCACTGTTTCCAAATCATCATATTCTTTAGATTCTTGATCCTTCTTTCTTTGATCAATCTGATTTAAATCTGTAATTATCTCCTTGACCATCTGGTATCTGTTTTCCGCTCGATAACTACACATTTTTCTAATAATTCTAGCCATATCCGACGGTGCATTACATGGTGCTGGCACAGAAAAATCTTTTGAATATTGAATACTATTGACATAATATCCTGATGATGCCGGGAATTTTAAATCGTTTAATAATAAAAATAATGTTATTCCAAAAGAATAAATGTCTGCCGGTGTATTATAAGAAAACTGCAATTGTCTCTCTATTTCTGGTGCTCCATATCCATTGGTAAATGCTTTTGTCTCAGCATCCCCATCGCCTATATATTTTGCAATTCCAAAATCCCCTAACTTATACTGTCTGCTTTCTTCATCCCAAAATATATTTTCTAACTTTATATCTCGATGTAAATATCCACTGTTATGAATAACAAGCAATGCCTCTCCTATTTCTTTTGCAAATTTCAGAATCTCCTCTTGCGTTTTTAGCTCATCCCTTAATAATTTTACATTGCCGTACTTATCTTTCGAGATAATACTTTCTGATCGTTCCATCAAAATAATTTTTATAGCGATACCTTCTGCACTCTCATATTCCATCTGATCATATCTAATTATGTCTAAAACGTCTCCGTGCTCATCTAATATTACTTTTGCAATCCAAATTGCGATCACCCTTATGATGTTTTTCGACTGGTCACTCAAAAATGATTGCATCTTCATGGCTTCTAATATTTTTTCTTCACTTAAGTCTTTTCCTTCAACTCCAATCACTTTTGCTGCGTAATGTTTATCAGAATTTTTATAATCATACATTTCATATACATATGAAAATGTACCTTTTCCCAACAACACAGGTTCTGCTTTTTCCTTATATAATCGGTATCTATTGCCGAAAAACTGTTTGTCTTCTAGTTGAACCAGTAACTTATCAATCCCTGTTTTATCTAAGTTCAGCATGTAAATCCTGCTTTCTATTTAGTAACCTTCTATCTCTATGTTTCCTGTTAAATATGTCAAACTTCCCATGTAAATAGCAATCCCATAATTTGTATGAATGACCATTCCCTTCTTTGGATTTTCTCTTGTAGTAATTTTATCGTCTGTAATAAATTTTATTTTTCCATAATCTTTTGTATCTACGATTCTCCATCCATCTTCGAATTCTTCCGTAAGAAACAATCCAAAAACTGTCTTGCAATTAATAACTTCTTCTTTTGATCCCCCAAATACAAAAACATCTCCATGTTCCAACATTACAGGCTTTATTCGTCCTTTCAATCCTGGACTAATATATTTGTGATTATACACGGTACCATTTTTCCCATTATAATCAACATAAAACCAGATTCCATCAAGATTTTCGAATTTTCCATGCTTTCTGCTTACTGTTGTTGATCGAAGTTTTATATCTGGATTATTATTCTTAGACGGTCTGCCTATTTCCCACTTTATTTTATCATCTAATGTATAAGTTTTTATTTGTCCATTTTCAATAATAACTAAAATATTTTCTTTTTTATCCTTCATCCTCATCCATCTCCGGCAATTCCGAAATAAAAGAATCAATTTCAGGTAACTCTAATTGTTCAAGCACTTCTCTTGCATAAATACAAAGTTCATCTGGATCATATTCTTCTGATTCATTATCTAGCATGTTATTAAGATCTGCATCATCCAAAATAAACATGATTACACTCTCAAAAATATTCTTAGCACATAATGCTTCCATATGTGCTAATTCTAACATTTCATCAATCTGCTCATGATCCATACTTAAATGAAGACCAATTGAAATAATCTTATTCCTTGTTGGATACCATTTTCTTTGATTTATAGCTGATATACACTGCCTTAATGATGAAGACCATCCTTGTCCTTCTGCCAATTCAAATACACTTCCTCCAAATCCTTGATAATTTATTCTTATGTGCATTTTTACATAAGCATAAAACTTATTGTATGCATTCTCAAAAATCGTAGTATTATCCACAATAAATTTTTCCAATCCTTCTTCATTTTTTATATCTGAAAGTTTTATGTCAAATAATTCTGTTGTTATGTCATTTTGCTCCGCCTGATTACTCCTGATAATATTTTCTTTTATCTTATTCAGAATATAATTATATTTATTTAATGTTTCTTCTCCATATTCTTGTGTCAAAACAAAAATACAAACACAATCTTCCAAACTCTTCGAATATAGTTCTGGATATCTTCCATATCTTTGTAATAGCTGGTTCATTTTTTCCAACTGATATCCCGCTGCCATTCCAATTTTTAGAAACATTTCTCTATTTTTAGGAATCGCGCCCTTGCACCATTTATTCACTGTAACTCTGCTAACATTACATATGCTTGCAAATTTTGATTTTGTTAATCCACTTTCTTCTATTATTTCATTTATTTTTTTGCTCCATTGTTCTTGTTGACTCTTTATACGTGGAAAAATATTTTCCCTTAATTCGTCTATACTTTCACATCTAGAAATTTCATCTTTAATCACTACTGTTTCTAAATCGATTCTACCATCATTATAATCCAATGCTTTTTCTCCTTTTTGACATGTAGCCATGAGAAAAATCTCATGGCCACATTTTAAGAATTCAGGCATTATCAAATAAACATGTCTATTCATACAAGCTTTCTTTGTATGCCTTTCTTACAGGAATAATTGGTAAAAACAAGAATACATAGATCGTAACAATAAATGCTACTATAAATGTTATGATATCGAGAGGAAATGGTACTACAAACCAACCCCATTTTGCAATTTTTGATGCTATTTTAACAGCTGTTCCAAATCCACCAAAAAGATATGAAACTAATGCTCCTAAAACACCAAACACCATCAATGCATTTCCAACCTCGGTATTCGTTCCAACTATTGCTGCAATTACTGATAGCGCTGTCGCTCCTACTGCGATATACTGTGCAATTTTTAATCTTCCCATGATAAATCTTCCTTTCTTTTCTATTACATTTTTATCATTGCTTTTGCTGATGAACTTATAATACACGAAATACGATTTATCATTTTCAGACGAAGTTTACACTTATATTTTTCCAATGCAATAAAAATAAGAGGATACCATTCAAATAACTACAGTGTCCTCTTATTATATATCTGCAACTGGCTGCCATTTAACAGGCCCTATAGTTTTGCGTCACAATCTTTCAACTGCTTTGCCAAGTTTATTCTGTTATACTGTTATTATATTTTTTATATTGTTTTCTGTCAATCTATATTATCCAAAAACAATGCTCTATTTATTATTTTGTATGGAATACTTCATAATAATGTTTGAGACATTCTTTAAATCCATCTTTTGCAAGTGTAATGCTGTCATAATAGCTTCTTGTATCATATCCATCTTTGCTATTATCTCTTGCTGCATTTAATAAATCTGTACAGATATTAACTTTACAAATTCCAAGTTCTACTGCTTTAGATAGGTTCTCATCCCCAGAGCCAGATCCTCCATGAAGTACAAGTGGAATATCTACATTTTCTGCAATTTCTTGTAATCTTTCAAAATTAAGATGTGGTGTTCCTTTGTATTCTCCATGTGCTGTTCCGATAGAAACTGCCAGGGAATCGACTCCTGTAAGTTGGACAAATTTCTTTGCTTCTTCTGCTGTTGTAAGCATTGTATTTCCTTCTACATGATAGCTATCTCCTTCTCCTACATGACCGATCTCAGCTTCTACTGTGACATTTCTTTCATGTGCGTATGCTACAATTTCTTTTGTCTTTGCAACATTTTCTTCAAATGGAAGGCTGGATCCGTCAATCATAACAGAGGTAAATCCAACATCAATGGCTTTCTTAACCAACTCGATCGTAAATCCATGATCATAATGAAGCGCGATATCTTGGTTACCTTTGTTTGCATAATATTTTACGATCGTTGCTGCTTCTTCAAGCCCTAATGTTGGAAGATGAACCTCCGCCAGACACACCATCAATGGGCGTTTTGTTTCTTCTGCCGCCTCGATCACTCCTTTGATATTCTCAAGGTTTACAATGTTGGCTGCTGGGACTGCGTAATGTCCTGCTTTGGCTTCTTCTAACATCTTTTTACTATTTACTAACATTTGAGCATCCTCCTTATTATCTCTATATCTTTAAAAATTAGCCAGCAGATAATCTTCTGCTTCTTTTGACCATAATCCATTGTGTGCTTTTGTGATCTTATCTAACTCTTTAAACCGCTGGTCTGTCTTGCCTTTTTCTTCAAAATCATCGATTGCTGTTAATTCCATATTCTTACCTAAATAGATCAGTTTCTTACCACCTTTAATCTTTGGAAGATTCAATACTGTATCGATTTCTGCATCAATTCCTCCAATATGTGTGATCATCACTGCTGGATCTAATCTTCCTTCTCCTGCTAATTTCAAACATTCTCTCATATCATCGGTATTTCCACCACTAGATCCTACTAGATGATGCATCTTGTAATGAACATCAAAGAAATTAAACATTGCTGATAATTTCGGATCAACTGGACCTGCGAAGAAATTTAAGCATCCATCAAATCCTAAGATCTGATCTGCCATCTCGATTACTGGTCTGATCGGTGCATAAACAGATACATCATCAAATCCTGTTCCACCAGTTAAATCTCTTAATGTTTTTACTGGATCATCTACTTTTGCTGTATTTACAAAATGAATTTCCACGCCTCGTTCTTTTGCATATTCTTTACTGAATAATTCGCTGGCTCGTTTTAATCTTGCTTCGTCAATATCTGTGATGACTAACAGCGATGGTTTGCGATCGCAATTTAACATATAGCTGATCGCTCCCAATCCCATTGGTCCACAACTTGCTAAAAGTACACTTTTTCCACCTTCAACAATCCCCATCGTATGTTCATAGACTCCTCGTTCATTATGATACATGGAGTGAAATGCTCCTATGATACAGCTCATTGGCTCTGCCAAAGATGCTTCAAAAAATGCTGTATTATCATCAAGTGCTAATAGACAATTTTTCTCCATGACAATTGCTGGAACCTTAACAAATGTCGCTGCACCACCACAATATTCGTAAGAATATCCAATAGCTGCCATAGATCCCTCGATATTCAATGCTGGCTGCATCGTATATCTGGCTCCTACTTTATATTTGTCTTTCCACTTAGCTCCAACTTCTCGAATGATTCCTGCACATTCATGGCCTACGATGATCGGTCTTTCGCTAATATCATCATTCACTCTCTGGTGTTTGGCTCCTTGAATTGTTTCTTTATAAGTAGACATGCAGATACTATCTGTGATCAATTCCATTAAAATCTCATCATATTGTAATTCACCCATGTCAAATTCTTCTAATCTTAAATCTGATTCACCATAAATTCTGACTGCTTTTGTCTTCATGTTCTTCTCCTTTTCTATTCTTGGTATATGGTCATTTGATCATGTACTTTGTCATTTGTTAAACCTATTATAGATTTACCCGATTTATTTGTCAATAGCAGAATTAATTTTTCAGTCAAAAAAAGAAGCTGCCTTGCATATTTTTCTACAAAACAACTTCTTTGAATTTCTTATTTTTATCTCTTTTTATAAACTTATTCCATTAATTTTTCTGCAGTCGTCGCATCTGTTACCAGTACATTAATCATTTCTCCTTTGATCGCACCTTTGATCGCTTCTACTTTATCTTTTCCATAAGAGATTCCAACTCTGACTGGGATTTTTTTGATCTGCTGCGTGGAGATTCCGATCATCTTTCTTCTTAGATCTTCATCCACAACTTGTCCTTCTTTATCATAAATCCTTCCAACAATTTCTCCTACTGCACCTTTTTGAATCAATTCTGTATATTCTTCCTCTGTTCGGATCCCTGCTTTTAAAATAGAAGAATCTTTTTGCATAGAGCCTATTCCGATCAAGGCAATATCTGCGTTTTCTGCCATCTGAAGAACTTTTGAAATTTCTTCGATTCCTTCGATCATTTCTTTTTCTTTTGAACCATCCACATACATTGGTGCTGACAAGTTATAACTTGCACAATGCAGTAAATTTCCTACTTTTGTCGCTAGCGTATTTGAATATGTTGTTGCATCCCACGAATCGACTTGTGTTACACCCGGGGTTCCAAGAAATGGTACAACTTTTACGTTCTGAAATGATAATGAACGCAGTCTTTCATCTTTTGCAAGTTGTTCTACAAATCCATGCATGGCCCTTCCCCATGTCATTCCAAGAATCATATTTTTCTTTAACACTCGCAAAATGTAGTCCACTGCTTGGTATGAAATTTCCTGTTCCACTGACTGATCGTACGCAGGGACCGCGATCAATGCTTCTGTTAATCCATATTTTTCTTCTAATTTGCGTTCCAGTCCTAGATTACTTTGTTCTGGGTACTGAATCCTGATCTGAACATATCCTTCATTTCTCGCTTGAATCAATGCTCTTGAAATGCTTGTTCTTGATGTATGTAGTTTCTTTGCGATCTGCTGCTGTGACAATCCATCCTGATAATACAGTTCTGCTACTTTTATTAAAAAACGATCACTTTTCATCTGATTTCCTCCGTGCAAATATGTCTCTTTCTTTTAACAGAGACTATCTATTGTTATATTATCTTATTTTTTCAGTTTGTTCAACAAGGATTTCTTTGGGTTTATATATTGTTTATTTCACATTTTTTTAACATTATATTTACTAGATTTTATATTTTCTGTATATAATTATATGATAAAATGGTATTTAGATTTATGTTAATTTATTTTTAAATTTGATACTCGGAGGTAGATAATCCATGTTAAGAATTGGAATTTTAACCAGCGGTGGTGATTGTCAGGCATTGAACGCAGCCATGCGCGGTGTAATCAAAGGTTTAAGTGCAAAAAGAAATGATCTGGAAATCTATGGTTTTCGTGATGGATATAAGGGACTGATCTATGGAATTGCTGATTGCATGACTCCAGATGATTTTTCTGGAATTCTTACTCGTGGTGGTACGATCCTTGGTACTTCCAGACAGCCATTTAAGAAGATGCGTATTCCTGATGAAAATGGTCTTGATAAAGTAGAAGCTATGAAAAGCAATTACAAAAAATATAAACTTGACTGTCTTGTGATCCTTGGTGGAAATGGAACTCACAAAACAGCGAATATGCTTCGTGAAGAAGGTTTAAATGTTGTGACTCTTCCTAAGACAATCGATAATGATCTTTGGGGAACTGAAATGACATTTGGATTCCAGAGTGCTGTTGATATCGCTACTGATACGATCGATCGTATTCATACAACTGCTTCTTCTCACAGCCGTGTATTTATTGTTGAAGTTATGGGACATAAAGTTGGACATGTTACACTCCATGCTGGAATCGCTGGTGGTGCTGATGTGATCTTACTTCCTGAAATTCCTTATGACATTGATAAAGTTGCTGAAGTTATAGAGAAACGTTTTGCTGCTGGAAAGAAATTTTCTATCTTAGCCGTTGCCGAAGGTGCAATTTCCAAAGAAGATGCAAAATTAAAGAAAAAGCAGTACAAAGCAAAACTTGCTGAACGAAGATATCCTTCTGTTGCTTATGAAATTGCTGCTGCACTGGAAGAGAAAACAGACCGCGAAGTACGTGTTACTGTTCCTGGACACACACAACGTGGTGGATCACCTTGTGCTTATGATCGAGTTCTTGCTACAAGAGTCGGTGCTTTCGCTGCTGAATTAATCTTAAATAAAGAATATGGTTATATGGTCGGAATCATTGATGGAGAAACTAAGAAAGTTCCTTTATCTGAAGTTGCTGGAAAATTAAAATATGTAGATCCTGAATGCTCTATGATTCAGGAAGCAAAGACAATCGGAATCAGTTTCGGAGAGTAGATTTGATAAAGTCTTTGAATATATAAATGAGGAGGATTCTTGGTCACAACCCGCATTTTCATCGATTTTTTGAAAATACTTAAAGTTGCGCCAAAGAATCCTCCTCATTTATATATACCAAAGTTTAGCCAAATCACTATTCACCAATTCAACAGTTAAATGATTTTTCTTCAGAAGTTCTTCAATATCATATCGATCTAATAATTCTTTCTTCACTCCATAATTAAATACCTTCATATCAGAATCCCCATAGAATCGTGCAATCTTTTCTCCGAATCCTCCTTCTAAAAATCCATCTTCTAATGTAATAACTACATCATGATCTTTCTTTAGATTTTCTAATAATACTTCATCAATTCCAGTAATATAATATGGATTTATCACAGTTGCTTTTGTTCCTGTCTTTTCTTCTACTGCTTTTGCAACTTCACATCCCATATTGTAGAATGTTCCAAGTCCAATGACTGCAACTTTGCTTCCTTTTTCTGTGACTTCATATTTGTTTAACTGACTGAAATCTTTTGTTATTTTTTTACCGTCAGAGATCATTTCTCCACCTGGAAGTTTGATCGCGACTGGATATTGATCCTGATCGATACTCCAGTCCAACATTGCCAGATATTCTTCTTTTGTTGTTGGTGCGAGGTATACTAAGTTTGGAATATTGCTCATCATTGGAATATCCTGTAATCCAAGATGAGTAACATCATTCATTCCATAAACAGATCCCCAGAAAGTCACGATCGTTGCTGCATTGCTATCGATGCACAGATCCTGTGTGATCTGGTCGTAAGTTCTCTGTACAAATGTTGAATATACTCCATAAACCGGTTTTCCACCACCTGCTGCGATTCCTGCCGCCATTGCCATTGCTGTTTCTTCCGCGATCCCAACATCGATAAACTGTTTTCCAGCTTCCTTACGTTTATCTTCTGTAAATCCCATAACTGTTGGTGTTGCAGAAGTGATCGCTACAACCTTCTTGTCTTCTTTCATTTTCTTTAACAAGTATTGTGCTGTTACACTTGAGAAATCCTCACCATCAAAGGAATCTAAAGGATTTCCTGTTTCCACATCAAATGGGGCACAATAATGCCACTCTTCTTTATGTTCCTCAGCTAATTTATATCCTTTTCCTTTTTGCGTATTAATATGAACGACAACTGCTTTTTTTGTATCCTTAACACGTTTAAATACTTCGATCAAGTCAACGACTTTATTTCCTTCTTTGACATAAATGTAATCTAATCCCAGCGCCTTAAACAGATTACATTCCGCCTCTCCATTTGTATCACGAAGTTCTTTTAAGTTATCATATAATCCACCGTGGTTTTCTGCGATCGACATATCGTTATCATTAACTACAATGATCAGATTTCCACCTAATTCTGCGGCATAATCAAGACCTTCTAATGCTTCCCCTCCACTTAAAGATCCATCTCCGATCACTGCGATCACATTTCCATTTTCTTCTTTTAGGTCTCTTGCTTTGGCAAGTCCAAGTGCAAGACTTATAGAAGTTGATGTATGCCCAATTGTGAAATGATCATGCTCACTTTCTCCTGGATTACTGTATCCTGATACATCATCATAATGTTCTTCATATAGGAATGCATCCTTACGTCCAGTCAACATTTTGTGTGGATAAGATTGATGGGAAACATCATATACGATCTTGTCTTTTGGCGATTCAAATACATAATGCATGGCGATCGTTGCTTCTACCATACCGAAATTCGGTCCAAAATGACCTCCATGCTTACTTAATTTTTTTAATAATGCATCACGAATTTCTTCTGCAAGTACATTTAACTGATCCTCGGATAATTTCTTGACATCTTCTGGACCATTGATATTTTCAATATACATCTATTTTTCTCCTTGTCTGGTTTCTTGTAAATACACTAGCAATAGTGTATGATATTTATATCATACAACCTAAAGTTAACTTTAGGTCAAGAATATTTTGAAAGAAGGTTTTTCTATGTACACGATCGGTCAAGTCTCTACAATGTTTGATCTTCCTGTTTCTACCTTAAGGTATTATGACAAGGAAGGCTTTTTCCCTAATCTGGAACGTAAGGGAAATATCCGTTATTTCAGCGATAATGAATTAGAAGCACTTCGTATCATTGAATGTCTGAAGAAATCCGGTCTTGAGATAAAAGATATAAAGCAATTTTTTATCTGGGTATCTGAAGGCAGCTCCAGCTATGAAAAAAGGAAAGAATTATTTGAAACCAGAAAATCAGCTGTTGAAACTGAAATTCAGGAACTTCAAAAAACTCTCTCCCTCTTAAAATTCAAGTGCTGGTATTACGAAACAGCAATGAAAGATGGTAACGAAGATGCTATAAATGCCATGTTGCCTGACAAACTTCCAAAAAATATACAGAAACTATATGATAAAGGGCATGACTGATTTTTGCTTTCTCCATCAAACTGGAAGTTGTTGGGTTCTTTACATAGATTAAATATCAATTTATAAATCAAACTCGCCTTCTATCTTTTCCTGTTCGTCTATAATATTCATCCTTATCTGCATACATCAACTTATCAGCCATTGCCTTAATTTCTTCAAAATTAAGTTCTATATGTTCTGAACAAACAACTATTCCCTTAGACACACTAAGTTCAGAAATAAGATTTCCCTGGAAGTTTTCAGTTAAATAATCAAATGTCTTAACTGCATCCTGTGCTTCTTCTCTCGTTCCTCTCAGTAATGCAGCAAACTCATCGCCACCTACACGATACGTCCTTCCAAGACCTGAGAATGCATTATCCATACACTTCGAAGCGCCAATAATTAACTCATCTCCTGCTTCATGACCAATATTATCATTAGCTGCTTTTAAACCGTTCAAATCCATCATAATAAGAACGTATTCTATTAAGTTATTATTTTTCTTGATTATTTCACAGTCAACTTCAAACCCTCGTCTATTATATAAGCCTGTAAGCTCGTCCTTTATAGATGCTTCATATCTTCTGTTGTATGCATTCTTTGCCTTCTTCTCTCTCATACTAATAATAACAAATGAAGTTGCCATTATTAATACGCCTGCAATAAAGATTAAAACAATTGGAAGTATAATTTTATTTTCATCCAATTTAACAGGATTATTATCTCTTATTACTATATACCAATCAAATCCTTCGAGATACTTGGTCATATAACAGCCATTCTCCGATAACTGATAATAAAAATCATCATCTGATATATTGCCAAAATATGAATTATCCAAGTAGCCTGTTTCTATAGAACTTACATCCGTATCAACCTGTATAAGTCCATCATGATTAACTAAATATACTTTGATATTGTATTCTTCCTCGAACCTGGCAAGTATGTCTACAAGGTCATTCATATCAACTCCGACACCACATGCTCCCAAAATGTCTCCATTCGTGTCAATAATACCGTAATTAATAAACACCGAAAGACTCCCGTTATTATCTTCATCAGTATCAACATTAACTATATATCTTTTCCCTGAATCCAAGTAATCCTTATACCATATATCATGGCTGTCATTTTCAACATCAAGATACCTACTTATTCCATTATATGTATAATATGCTCTTGTTTTATCCGAAACAACAAATACCATTTTATAATCAAATTCATTACCAATGGATACCAGACGATTAGTTATATCGTCTTTGACACTCTCCGCCTCTTCTCTGGTTTTCCCCTCTATGTAGGTTCTTATATCAATATCACTGCTAATCGTCTGAGAAACAGTAATTGGCTTAATAAGTTCATTCTCAATCTTTGCTGAAACCATCTGCGCAATTGTTCTGCTCTGTATTTCAGAGTTTTCCTTAGTTACCTGCTGGATCACATTCACACATGCTATGATGGAAACACTCATGCTAAGTAGCATTATGATAAACATAATAACAGCACCAAATCTGCTGTCATTAATCATATTCGTATGTTCATCCCCATTATGAGACCAATCATACATATATGCAGCAAACATTACGACTGAACCTATTCCCAGTCCTAAATTGGTTATAGAAAATCCATAAATAAAGGACTGTACAACTGTTGCAATTATTGGAATAAACGAAAACAGAATCATTGAAATGAAGCTTCGTTTTTTCAAATATTTTCTATACTTAATCGCCATACCTGCTCCTATAAATATGACGACAAGTGATATTAGTGTATATACATACCAGGAATTATTCCTGTGATAATAATTTGCCTCATCGAAATAATACATCCATGGATAAAACAAATTAACCACAACAATGAAAATATTAATGCACGAAAAGATATTGGCAATTTTAACACTATTGCCACTTACTTCAGCACCTTTTTCAACAAAAACAGAACTAACAAACCTAACATAGGTATTTGCCATTGCTATGTTCATAGCAAATACCATAAGATTAGCAATTCTAGTTACTAAAATATTAAAAAGACCAAGGTTACCTCTAAAAATATATGCCAAAGTCTCTCCAAAAAACAGAACTGTAGCAATAAGAAATAATCGAACGAACATCCTCACACTCTTCTGTTTTGGATTATTTGCTTTAATTGAAACAAATATTATTAGACAGAACAAACAAAAGAACATATCCATTGTTGCCTGTGCAATTTCAAGACTTGTAATATTCGTCTATTTTTCTCCTCGTCGGTTGATACTCTTTTTTACCTTATATTTGAATTGATGGATAATGCTTGTTTTTTTATTCTTATACAAGATTACTGTTTTTTCTTCGAAAGGTAAATTTATCAATTCTGCAACTTCAAATCTTACATTTCTTTCTGAAATACAAACATTCCCTCATTGCCATCCCCAATAAAATCATCTGGTGTATCTAGCATAGGATGTTTCTCATTGAAAAACTCTGTGATGTGAAATCCACAAATATTCACATAAAAGTGGATGTTGCGTTTTTCAAAATATGGAGTACAAGTTTCCCATACCTTTGTATCAGGATATAACTTTTCAATCGCATACCAAATAGACTTTCCAATACCTTTTCCTTGTACACCACTTTTTACATATAATAAGTCAAGATGATTATGTTGCGTTTCGGTGTCGATTGCAACAATCACACCACCAACAGTTTCTCCATCCAACACAGCTTTATATACTACTGAACCTTTACCATTTAAGGATTGGTCTATGTCCTTTTCTGGAAGAATCGTTTCTTCACATTTACCAAACACATCTTCAAATCCTTTTTGAAATGCACACTGTACATTTTTCTTAAATTCAGCAATGTCATTTTCGGACATTAGAATAAGTTCTAAGTTCATTTCTGTCCACTCCGTAAAATTCCGATTTCACGACATTATTTCTAATACAGATTATACTATATTTTTTTAATTCAGTCCACGCATTATGCCTAACAGGTATAGATGCCTGATGCAAAAATAATATTTAATTATCCTCATCTCTTATTTTTGCGACCATCAACACTCTCCGATACTGCCGCATTTTTTCTGCACCTACCAGTGTAAAGTATCGTTTTACATCCTAATCAGTCATACCTTCTTCAATGCCTTTTATAATCTCTTCCTGTTCTTCTGGTGATAGCTCACTAGAATATCGTCTAAAGCAATCAATAATGTCTCCTGATAAGTCCCATTGTCCTCTATCCTGTAGCATATCTGGCTGCTGGTCTGTCTCTTTTTCTTCCTCTTCGTTTACCTCTGCAACTTGTATTTCTTTTACCATCTTTTCCAGTTCTCTCAGGCTTGGCTGTGGAGTTTCATTGAAGTTAAGGTAAAGGAAGGCTTCTTCGTCTATCTGGAACGTCTGAATACTGGAATCTTCTTTTGCTTTTTCTTCAAAAAATGTAAACTCTTCTTTTGAAATGTAATTCAATCTTGACTCAAAACGGGTTGTGATATATATTTTTTTTCTTTCATCATAGGAAACATATACTGGATTTTTATAGCCATTTTGTCCGGCTATCTTCTCTGCTTCTTTAAATACCTCTGTATTGAACGGCCAGTTTTTCTTATCGTAGATGGGGCGTTCTCCCTTTAGGAACAGGATGCAGTCGTTTTTCGGCATCCGGCTGATCTGTCCCGGAGTCATTAATTTCATTCCGGCCTTGCTCATCTGCAGATTACCACTGCCTTGTGAATGTCCCAGGCTTTCGGAACGGCTGTCGATCGTCATGTCCTCTAACATATCTGATACCCACTGATGCGTTGTATGGGCTGTAGCTCCAGAGCCTAAGAATACGGTCGTTGCACAGTTTCCTGTGAATATCTCCCATTTGTCATTAGGATACAAAGTTTTTATCTGGGCAATATCTTGCAGAATCGGTACGATGGACATATTTCTGCTTCGTATTTCCCCAAGAAGTGTCTCACAGTTAAGTGGTTTAGGACCGGCATAGTATTCATCTGCCCACAGCCGTACATGGATCGGTAACTGTCCGTCTCTTCGATTATCTGCGACTCTTTTTAAAACGGTAAATAACTGTGTGTAGAACATATTAATAAAAAGGTTATAAGAAGAATCTCCAGACGGCATGACAAGAAACAAAGCTGTTTTTTTCTTAGGATTTCCCTCTACACCTAATCCTAGTGATGGAATATCTATGTCATCCGTTCCTTCAAATATCCGTTTGATCTCCGGGATTTCAAAAAGACGTAATTGTGCATTAACCATGATAACAATAGAGCGTACGGTTTCTGATGCACCTTCTTTTAACTTGCGGTAATCTCTCACTGGCGGATAATCTTCCCCATATCTTTCCTGTAACTCTTGCATATCCTGCTGTAACTGCGTTGTCCCTTCTTCATCTGTTTTTTGTGTTTCCTTGTTTACCAGATCAAGGATTCCCAGCATAGAGGCTGCCCTTCCCTCTTCTTTTGCCTGAAGCCATTCATATTCAAACAGGGATTGCAGATACAGTCCTACACCATCATCCCAGAAAGGGTCTCCTTTTTGGGCATCCGGCGGCTTTACAGATGTCTGGATATTTGTAATGAGTTCTACCATATCCGTATAATTTTCTATGTATCTGAACGGATTATACTGGTCTGATTGTGCCATATCTTTAAAATTAAGGCTTTTTACAGCTATCCCTTTTTCTTTTAAGTAGCCTCCATAATTTTTCAGCAAGTCTCCTTTCACGTCAAGGATAATATTTGTCATATTCGCCAGTAAGATATTCGGAATCAAAAGGGATGTTGTTTTTCCATCACCAGAACCGCCCAGAATCAGGATATGCATATTTGGCAATGCCTTTGCATTTACTGTAATATTTTTACTCAGGCAGGTAACAGGTTCTTCCCCTTTTCCATACAGTCTTTTAGCTGCCTTTGGTACATCTGCCCATTCTGCAACACCATGTTCTGCATCGGGATGAAAATTGCGGTAATAAGTGAGATAGTAACAGACAAACATTACCCATGCAGTCAGGGCAATCCCTATAACGGCTGGTGTTTTTTCATTGAACCAGTTACGGAATGGATGCATCAATATGTAGGCTAATTTATCTTGATAATTCTGTATCGTCACATCATCTAGTTTGAACAATCCTGCTATATAATACGACACTGCCAATGCTAAAAACAACAGGATAAAAAACATCCCCCATGGTGGTTTTCGTTTTTGTATCATACATATTCTCCTCATATAATAAAATGAGCAGAAGAACGATTTTCTTCTGCCCATATAAAAAATAAAAACAGCTATGCCTGTTTATACATAACTGTTTTTAGTAACTGCTGGTCACCGTACTGAAATTCAGCACGTTTTATTTTGATCTGATTGGTGGATCCGGCATCTTTATCTTAAGGTCACTTAGATCTTTTCCCTTCTCTTTATATTTTTTTAATGATGTTACTTTACGTTCTGAAGGTCTGTCTACTTTATCAAAATATTGTTTCGCAAATTCTTCGCCCGTCAGTTTTCTCATCTCATGGTCTACCTGTTTTGTTCTGACATTAAATACAAATACCGGCTCTTCTTTATTTAGAAAAGCGATATACGAACCTTTTTGTGTCTCAAAGACCTGTGTTTCAGGTATCACAAGTTGTTTTTCATTCTTTCCATATGTCCCAGGAATACGGCAGGCAAACTGGTTATATCTATCTAATCCATCTTTATTGATCACTGAGGATTTCTCAACCAGAGTTTTTTTATCAATGCTGATCGGGATATAGGCAGGGTCATTTACATACCGCAAATATGCTGTCGAAGATTCTTTTCCCATAGTGTTATATTCGGCTGCTTCTATTTGGTGTTCGATCTCTCCCTTTTCTTTTCCCTCATATTTAGCATTAACAGCCTTTAATTCCGGGGAAGCTGTATCAATATATTCTGCTTCCGTCTGCTGTCCTGTCTGCATATAGTTATCCATCGACATTTTTTTCATATCCGGGACATCCGTTATGCCATCTTTCCGCAGATCATCCCGGTATAATTTATACCAAGATTCAACTTTTGGAAGATCTGCATTTGCTATAACAACCTGCAATTCACCATCTCCAACATGTAAATCAGGAAGTCGAGAATAATTAATTCCTAACTTTTCAAAATCCTCTCTAATTAATTCCTCTTCATCTTCCAGTGGAAAAGAAACTATCGTTGTTTTTCCGGAAGTAAGATTCCTTAGTTCCTGTATGTCTTTTTCTCCCCCTGTCATACAGCTTAAGATATGCCGCTGATACCATGCCCCAAAATTTTCCCTGTCTGGCTGATAAACAGCAACCTGCAGCATTCCATCATTTTTTTCCAGATCAGGAAGTATCATATAATGGATGCCGAGGGTATTTAATTCTTCTGACAACTGTTCCTCCGGGATTTCCGGGACGTTCATAATATCATATTTTCCTTCCGTCATTCTTAAAAATTTCTGGAAGTCCGTAAATTCTGTTTCTTTTAATTTTCGTTCTTTGACCATACGGGCAAAATACTGCAGTAATAAGATAGTCCCCATTGCTGATAATTTAAAAAAAGGGTCCATATACCTTGCTGCATTGGATATTGCCATGACAACTTCCCTGCTTTTTTCTTCCATGCGTATCTCCTCCTGTTCCGTACTGAAATTCAGTACATTTTCTATAATAACTTCGGTACAGATTCTTTCTGTATTTTGTTTGTAAAGATATGCCCTTGCTTCTGCATCCTCTCTGTACGTTCTCTTTCCGGCATATCTTTTCCTGGCAGTCCATATTTTTCCTGTATCTTTTCCATATCCACTCCGATCTGTTTATTCTCCTTTTGTATCCCTTCCAGATAGTCTATGGTCTCTTTCATAAGCTCCATTAATTCTGTCTGGGACACCCGGCAGTGGATCTCACCATTTAACAGGTTGTCTGCATGCACGTTTAGGATATAACCAAGCAAAGTGACGGTCATCTTGTCTGGTTCTTTTATACCATTTTCCATGCATTTTAATTCCTCTGGTGACAGCAGGATACGTCCTGCCAGTTCTTCTAAGCTCCACCCCCGTTCTTCTCTTAATTTCTGGATACATTTTCCCATTTTTGATACTCTTATTACAGGCATATTCTCTGTTCCTCCTGTCGATTCTTCCCATCTTTCTGTATTTTCTCTTCGTCTGATCCTACATCTAATTCCGCATTTACTTTGACCAGACGAGCCTGGATAAACTTCAGTTCTTCTTCTTTTTCAAATGGTTTCTGTACTTCTTTTTTTGCCTGCACAAGCTGCTGTCTTGCATCTTCCAGCCGTTCTTCTGCTGTCTTTTTTTGTCCGGGAAGGTTTCTCATTGCGGTAAGGATACGTTCGATGTTTCGTACAGGGTCTTTTTTAACTTCGACTATGAAAGAGGCTTCTCTCGTCAGTCTTACATAAAAGCTGTTGTCAAACAAAGAATACGAGATCTTCATCTGAAACCCCCAAAAACTTCCGATATTTTCTGCATCGGCATGGGCTTTCTTCATCTGTGTACAGGCCTGTACAAGCATTTCCCCCGCAGCTTTTTCATCATTATAGGTAACACCATGTATCTCCATCAAAAAAGGAGTGTTCAGGACGGTATCTATATGTTTTATATCAGTATCATATGCTGTGGTGAGTTCTTCATATTTTGCAATCTTTTCCGGGTATTCCACAGCAATAGCATCCTGCAGACGAAACAGGTTGCTCTCATAATTGGCTTTCAGCATCTTTAACTTTGTCACTTGTACATCTAAATCCATCTTTTCTTTTATCTTGGGATTACCTGTTGCAAGTGCCTTGACTTCCGCATAAGATAATGCTGCTTCATCGACATCCTGGCAGGAACGGACAGGGGATTTGGATGTCATGATCTGCCCGATGAACTTCTGTTTATTTTCTATAAGCTGCCAAGAGTATGCGTCAAATGTATTTTCTGTGATATACCGGAATATCTTTACTTTTTTATTTTTATTTCCCTGTCTTAAGATACGTCCTTCCTGCTGTTCAATATCAGCAGGCCTCCAGGGTACATCTAAATGATGGAGGGCGATCAGTCTGTCCTGGACGTTAGTACCAGCACCCATTTTTGACGTGGAACCAAGTAAAAAACGTACCTGCCCGGAACGCACTTTAGAGAATAATCTTGCTTTTTGTACATCCGTATTGGCATCATGGATAAATGCGATCTCTTCTTCCGGGATTCCCTTTTTCATCAGTTTTTCTTTTAAGGCATCATATACATTAAAGGTTCCGTCTTTCTTTGGTGTGGAAGAATCACAGAATACTAACTGTGCTGCCTTCTGTCCTTTTGTTTCTTCCCAGATTGTAAAACATCGCTCTGCACAGGCAGAAACCTTATTATTTTCTGTATCCGGCAGCATATCATTGAGAAGCCTCTGGTCTAAAGCAAGTTTACGTCCATCCGTTGTTATCTTTAACATGTTGTCTTCACTTGGGTCTACCGCACCATTCCGCACCAACTCTGCTCGTTCTGCCAGGGACTGCAGGATCTCTTTCTGCTGTTCACTTGCCGGCAGGACAATATTTTCATATTCAGCCTGTGGAACTGGAAGTTTTAACATATCGGCAGTTTGAATATCTGCTACTTCCTGAAAAACAGACATTAACTCCGGCAAGTTAAAAAAGTTTGCAAAACGAGTTTTCATGCGATAACTGCTACCCTCTGGAGATAACTCAAGAGCTGTGATTGTCTCCCCAAAAGTAGAGGCCCAGTTATCAAACATCCCCAGTTCCATTTCCTGCAGGCGGTCATACTGCAGGTATCTCTGGATAGTATACAGCTCTGTCATACTATTTGAGACTGGAGTCCCTGTCGCAAAAGTGATCCCTTTCCCTCCTGTGATCTCATCCATATACCGGCATTTATTGTACATATCCATCGCTTTCTGGGATTCTGTTTGTGCGACACCTGCTACATTCCTCATTTTTGTATATAAAAAAAGGTTCTTAAATGCGTGCGATTCGTCCACAAACAGCCTGTCAATGCCCAATTCCTCAAATGTCACCACATCGTCTTTTTTCTTATCATTTAACTTTGCCAGTCGGACTTCCAAGTTCTTTCTGCTCTTTACCATCTGCTTGATCGTATAATTTTCTCCCTGTGCTTCTTTAGCCAGGCTGATCGCCATCTCGATCTCATCTATCTGTTCTTCTAAAATATTACGCTGCCGTTCTGCTGACAGTGGGATTTTTTCATATTGTGAGTGGCCGATAATGACAGCATCATAGTCCCCTGTTGCGATCCTTGCACAGAACTTTTTACGGTTTGCAGGCTGGAAATCTTTCTTTGTTGCCACAAGGATGTTGGCAGCAGGATACAAGGTAAGGAATTCCGCACCCCACTGTTCCGTCAGGTGGTTTGGTACAACAAACAGTGATTTATGGGTAATCCCGATGCGTTTTGCTTCCATTGCTGCGGCAGCCATTTCAAAGGTCTTCCCTGCCCCCACGCAGTGTGCGAGCAAGGTATTATCACCGTATAATTGGTGTGCGACGGCATTTTTCTGATGTGGCTTTAAGGTGATCTCCGGGTTCATTCCGGGGAATTCCAAATGGCTTCCGTCATACTGTCTTGGACGGATGGAGTTGAATCTTTCATTATAGATCGTGACCAGCATTTCCCGCCGTTCCCTGTCTTTGAATATCCAGTCCTTAAATTTTTCTTTGATCATATCCTGCTTCTGTCCTGCCAGTATTGTTTCTTTTTTATTTAATTCCCTGTGTTCCTTTCCCTCACTGTCAGTATAGGTATCAAAGATCTGTATATTTTTAAGGTTCAGTGAATTTTCCAGTAAACGGTATGCATTGGCTCTCTTCGTCCCATAGGTATTGGTCGCTAAAATGCTCCCATCTATATTTTTCCCCTGAATATTCCATTCCCCTGTGTAAGAGGAATACTGTATCTTTATCGTATGGTTTGCGGCAATATATTTTGGCGGCTGAAATGTCTCTATCATAAATTGCTCATAAACTTCTAATGGTATCCACATAGAACCCAGCCGTACTTCGATCTCTGATGCTTCTAGCCGTTTTGGCTGCACATTTTTTAATGCCTCTACATTCCTTTTATACTCTGGAGTACTTTCCAAAAAATTTTCTGCAATGCGAAGTTTTTCCCGTACATTGCCTGACAGATAGCTGTCTGCTGTCTCCCATTCCTGTGTTACTGGATTTCTATAGATAACTCCTGCCAGTTCTTCTGTTATCTTTTCCCCCGGCTTTCCACAAAGTCCCGACATAAAGGAAAGGTCAACTTTTCCATGTTCTGTCATAGACACAGCAAGGGCTTCGTTCGCAGTATTGACATGAGTGATACTTTCCTTTTGCCGGATAGTACGTTTGGAGAACATATCTGCTTTTCCGGCAAGATTCCCGTCTTCATCTAATCTTTCAAGGGAACATAACAGAGGATAGGAGGAATCTTCCGAAAAAGCCCTCTTGTTCGCTATGCTGTTTAAAAGTCCCCATTCTTCCGTATAAGAATCATACAGGGTATTCAATTTTCTCTGCTCTGCCTGAATCTTTGTTTCTGTATTTTCTGTTTCTTCTACCTGCAGTCGGATCAGTTCCCGGACACAGTCCCGGATAGCAGCCATCCCGGTGATACGGCTTTTTGTTGTCTTTGTGACCCTTTGCTGCTCCAGTCCCGATTCATTTTTATAATAAATATCCCCAGCTTCTGATACGACATAGCTGTATATCCTGTTCGCTTCCCTGTCTGGCATATCTGTTACAGGTTCGGTCCCGTACTGAATTTCAGCACGTTCCTCCGGCATCCTTTCTGGTATATGTCCTGTGATATTGGCTATGGCATCCCGTAATTGTATTTCTAAAGAAACGCCTTCGTTTTCTATGCAGGCAGTCTCCACCCCATAAGGTCCTGAGATTTCTTTCATTGTTCCCAGGATCATCTCCGGGTGTGCTGCAAAATAACTATTTACAGGGATCCCCTGTGCATCCTCTGTAACAGAGATCCATTCCGAATCAGCTATTTCTTTTTCCCTTTTTTGCAGGAACAAAATATCAGAAGTTACTTTTGTCCCTGCGTTTTTAAATGCAGTGTTTGGCAGCCGGACTGCTCCCAGAAGTTCTGCCCTCTTAAAAAGATATTGCCTTACTTTGGTATTTTCCTTATCCATCGTCCCTTTTGTTGTGATAAATGCAGCAACACCACCTGGGCGCAGTTTATCCAGTGTCTTTGCAAAAAAATAGTCATGGATCAAAAATCCATGACGGTTATAAACAGGGTCATTTACCCGGTAATCCCCAAAGGGAACATTTCCGACAGCTATGTCAAAATATCCATCTGGATAATCTGTACGTTCGAACCCCGTATTCTCAATATTTACTTCTGGATAAAGATAACCAGCTATCTTTGCACTCATCTGGTCTAACTCCACACCATATAACGTAGACTTGTTCATGCTTTCTGGAAGAAGTCCGAAGAAATTCCCTGTCCCACAGGATGGTTCTAATATCCGTCCCTTTGTAAATCCCAGGCCTGCCAATACCTGATACATGGCTTTAATGAGAACCGGCTGTGTATAATGGGCATTTAAAACAGACCCTACTGCCGAACGGTATTCTTCCGGAGTCAGTGCCGTCTGTATCCTCTCCCTTTCTTCCTGCCACTGTGGTTTCTTCTCATCAAAAACATCTGCGATCCCGCCCCATCCAACGTAATCTGCTAGTATGTTCTGTCCCTCTTTTGTTGCCTGCCGTTGTTCCTTTTCTAACTGTTTTACCGTTTCGATCGCAAGGATATTCTTCCAGCATTTTTCCCGGATTGTCCCTGTTTCCAATTCCCCTTTTAAAATATGATAGTTCTGGCTGTTCTCTTCTGAAGCAGGAGTGACAGCAACCGTCTCTGCATCGAGGATCTCTTCCTGGACTTCTGTAGCAGTGATCTTATCTTGTCTTATTTCCGCGGCCCAGTCCATGATCTCATCATAGGAGATCTGCCTGATCTCTTCCGCATGATCTTTTATATATTCTTTTGCTTCCCCGATACTATGAAAGAGCATCTCTTCTGAAGGATACGGCTCTACCCCGTTCTTTCCTTTTTTCAGTAAACGGTATGCCGGCTGTCTGTTTCCCTCTGGGTCTACTGTTGTAACAAAAGACACCGCAGCATCCTCATAATCTTCACTGCTTTCGATCGCTGCCTCCATCTTTCTGGGTATTTCCTGCTGTTCTTCTATCCAGGCATCCACTTCTTCTTTGTTTCGGCAGAACTTTGTATTTCCAGAGTAAGAAAAGCCTTCCTCCGTCCGGGTCAGTTCGTGTACACTGAATGGATAATCAAACCGTCCCGTATCAACGATCTCGTATCTTCTATCCTGTAAGACTCCCGGTTCTTTTTTTTCTAGGAATTCCTCCGCCTGTTTTTCTTCTTCCGGTGAAAGTCCCAGATGTTCTTCAAGATATGGAATAAATACTTTTTTATCCCTTGTAAGCTGTGCTATCGTTTCCTCAAGCATACCATCTTCTGCCCAATGCTTTCTGTACAGGCAGTCTGGGGAAAGGCAGTACGCATAGTATTCCCGGATATGTTCCAAAAGTGACTTTCCTTCACTTCCAATATCATATCTCCCCCGGAAAGAATACTCCTCCCCGTCAATGACTGCGTATACGGAAAAGGCTGTTTTATAATAAGAAGGGGCTTCTTCCTCTTCCTGCTGTTTTCTTTCCTGTTCATCTAATACAGTAAAAACTCTGTCGGCTACAGCAAAAGATATTTTTTTCGTATGAAACCTTTCATTTTCTTTGTCATAAACGCTTAACCTATCATGTTCTGAATAATCGATCTGGAACTGCAGGGTATCCTCTTTTTTCTCCTCCGTACTGAAATTCAGTACATTTTCTTTTTCCTTTGTGTGATCCTCCTTAACCGATTGTTCCTGCATTTCCTTATCCTTAACATAAGGATATTCTTTGTTTTCTATCAGGATACGGATACGTTTTTCTGCTTCTTTCCATGTCAGTTTCTTTTCTGCCTTTCCTTTTTTTAAATGAAATCCTTTGGCATCATGCCACTCATCAGAATGGGAACTTCCTGATATAGAATGGGAATGTCCTCCGATACCATACTCTTCTTTTAGGAAAGCGATCGCTACTTTTTTGTCTGGCATAGGTTCCTGCTGATAAAAAGACAGTATCCGGCTCTTTCCTCCTTGAACGATACCGCCTTCCTGCAACAATTTATCTATCTCATCTGCTGTGATAAATGCTATGTGTACTGGTTCTGTTCCATTTTGTGAAACAGGTATAGATGCCTGATTCAGTTTTTTAAGATGTTCTTTTGCTGCTTCAAAATTCCTTTTCTGCCATCCAGTTTCAAAATCTACACGTTTTTCAAATGATAGAAGTTCTTCATATATGGTATTTACACCTATAGGATCTCTTAGCTCCCCAGTAATCTTCTCAACAGCTTCAATATAAACTGAACCCCATCGTGATTCCAGCCTGCTGTCTCTGTAAAAGAAAAAAACATATTCTGCTATTCTCGTCCGTATCGTATCAAATTCTTTTTCCTGCAATTCTTTTGTAGTAAATTGTCCATTTTGATAAAGACTTTCGATCCGTTCTGCGGCTTCGTCCCACGATAATGTCTTTTCTGGATTCCTTCTTGCACCATTCCCCCGGCGAAAAAAGATCCCTTCCTCACTGTACCATACACTGACTTTTACTCCGTCTGGCATAAAAAGACCCTTTCCGCCTTTCCATGCCTCTTTCAGGTCTTTTCTAAGCAGTTCTCCTGGTTTTTTCTGCATCAGGTCAAGTAGCACATATTCTAAAGAATGGTCATCATTCCCGCCTGTCCGTAAAGCTTCGTCGATATAAGTTTCCGGGAACGCAAAAACAGCAGCCGGTTTATCACCTGCTGCTGTTCCATAATCAGCTTGTTCTTGTTCATTTTGTGGAAATAAGCTTAATTGAATATAATCTCCTGTTTCACTATTTCCTCCGCCTGCTGTTTGCAGTTGTTTACCAGTCCGACCCATTTCATCTGGTCGGCTGCTTTCAGTTCCTCCGTTACCCCTGCCGCCTTCATCAGCTCTGGCACCAGTTCGTCCATCCTCTCTTCTGCCTGCTTCTGGATCTCGATCAGATGTCCCTCGTAATCTTTCATCAGAAGGATCTGATATGTCGATCTGTCGTGTTCTTTCAGGTATCTTTCCCTCATCAGTCCGTATTTCCCGATGTGCCCCTCCGTCTTTGTTAGTCCCAGCTCTGGATACATCAGACCGTCTTCGCCTTTCGTATAGGTTAATTTCATCTTGTTCCGCCTCCTTTTGTACTGGTATCTGTCTATCTTGATTATATTCTTTTGCCCTTCCTTCTACAATAGTTTCTGCCCGGTTTTTTTGTAAATTTTTCTGAAAGAGATAAAGTCCGATCTCTTTCAGGACTGATGCACAATGCTCGCTTATCGGAGATCCCAATCGCAGCAGCACATCCTCATTATTAAAATCTGTGATTGACCGAAAATCCTCCAGATACATATATTCCTCAGGATCTATCCCACAACGGCTTAACAGCAGATACCATGCCGTAGATAAGAACAGTTCCCTGTACTCTAGCCGTATCGTATCTTGGTCTAAATCCTCTAAATAAGAATCCTGCCTGTCCCTCAGCAGTTTTGGCACTTCTTCTGCCATCGTGTCTTCTATGATCTCTTCTGTTAACTTTTTTAACATGGTAGCAAGGTCTGCCTCTTGTCCTTTGATATGGTATCTCCTTTGCAGATGATCGGACACATCTTTTTTATCCTCTTCGTCTATCTGCCAGAGGTATGGCTTCCTTACTTCTGTAACAGGGACTCCCCTCACAATATCGGTATCTTTATAATCATACACATACCTTAGTTTTTTCCGTCCATTTACCGTATGTATCAGTGCGATCCCTGCTGTTCCCTGCTTTACATAATGGTTTGTTTTTTTCCATATCTGGAAACTCGTGCATCCTACCGCATTCGGACGCTGTGCGTAGATCATAAGCTGATCATCAAAACTATACTGATAGACACGGGACGCTGTGTTTAAAAAACGCAGCCATTCATCAGGTGATGAAGATACTTTTCTAATTGTTTCTTCAAGCATTTCCTCGGCTGTTAGTAATGTTGTTGCCATCTGTAATTTCTCCCTTCTTTTATTTTATAAATCTTTATTTTTTCAAGTAAGTTTTCTTATGGAGGTCCACGCATCATAATATTCACCCTTCTTTCTATATCAAAATTGGTAATTATGGAAATTAAAATGGCAGGTATATACAAATTTTATGTTGCAACATCTACTAACCCATCCATTTTGTACCGAATTTCAGTACAAAAAAAGCAGAAAGGATACGCCTTTCTGCTTTTCTACATCTAACATACTTTAAATTTTAATGCTTTATTACTATATTTTCTATTAACCATCCTTCATAATGCTCTGATGCATTATACATAATCTCCATATTTTTAAGTGCATCTTTCCGCAATCAATTGACATAATGCAGCTCTCTGATATTCTCTTGTAAGTTCCTTTACTTTATTATGCCATTTTTTTATAAATGGACTATATGTAAATACAATTGCACCTACCAACATCACTACTGGAACATAATAATTACTTGCAAGTTTTAAAGCACATATTATTGGCAAAAAATGAACAGACTGGATAAAATCGTATTTAAAAATTTTTCGTTTGTAATTATCAATATCTGCGTCTTCCCACATTTTTGTACCCATTAGCTCGTTTTTCCAAAACTTCCCGTCTAGATCTGGCATTTGCGGACAATAAATTTGGAAAATTGCCTCAATCTCAGGTGTATACTCTATGACATGATACACTTTTTCGAATTTACTATCTGACTCGGGTTTATTTGAAAAGTACAATAATTTTTCATTTCTATCATCTGCATTTTCATTTTTTTTATAACAAATTCCACAATAAGGGAATTCATTCCATTTATGTTTTTTACAAAAAATAACTCTTCGAAATGTAATGCTCTCATCTGATAGAATATAATCATCATCCCAAACCAGAAAAATCAGAAGGATACTGAATACTACATTTAGTGCAAATTCGCTCCAACATATACCAGTTCTCGAAAAATTTTCTGCTACTGTTTCCCTTGTAAGTCCATACTGACAAGCAAACATAAATACTGTAAATAACATTACTGCCCCTTGAATTTTTCTAGAATATATTACTTGAAACTCCATTTCATCCTCACTTAATATATACACTCTTAAATCAAAGATTCAATTCAAATACATGTCAATATCAATAACTGCATCCAAATAATTTACAATATTTAAAAATCTTTTCTCAAAATAAATTGCCGGCAAGTTATCTTTCTCAAAAATTGGAACTATCTCAAAACAAACTTCTCCATTATTTTCTTTACATATCTCTTTAATTATTTCCAATTTTCCTTCCAACTTCCTTAACAAATCATCCATTACCGGTTTTATATCTAATTCTTCAAATGTGTCTGTAACCAATGACCAGTATCCCTCTAAATGCTCATTTTTATTAAATGGTGACATTCTAGTTTCATTTTTTCTTTTACAATCTGAAGGTTTTATATTTAATATCCTTTCAATTTTATATACATCAAAATTATTATCAAAAAATATATTCATTTCTATATATATGCCCATTTTTTACGATAATCCTTTCTTTATACACGATATATTACTTAATATAATACAAAAAACATTCTGTTTCTTTCTTAATATACATAATATAATTTAATACTGTAATATTATAAAAGTAGACTGGATAATAATTTCAGCAAAATATACTTCAATAAAAATCCAACTCACTTTTTCCTATTATTTTGTTCTATAAATTGTCTTATCTATTATTGTACCTGCCTTATTTATTATATATATAATTCCCGTATTCTTATCAACAGCTAAATCATATCTTGCTATAGCTGCTTTTTTGCCTAAATATTCTCTCTTTATAGCGTGAGCGTCTAATTTCAATGTTTTTTTGATATATTTATCACTTAATTTAACCAGACTACAATTTTTATTATGCACTAAAAAATTGTTTTTTCCAACATAATATGTATGAAAATCTCTCACTTCAAAATTATATACCTTAACCGGTTTTTCTAGCTTTCTATACTGTACTTTTTCAACCAGTATTTTCTTTCCGTCAAAAGTATGTAAAACATCTCCGTTTTTTACCTTAACAGCAGCTACCCAACCTCTTCCATCAATATATATAGGATGATACGGAGTCGTTATAATTTCTTCTCCTTTTAATTTTAAACAGACGACTTCTTGTGTCTGATTTTCATAAATTTGAATAATTTCCTTTAACTCTTGTTCCCCTGTATTTATATCTTCTGCATAGACATAATCTCCCTCTCTTAATTTTTCTATTGGAACTAGACCTTCTTCCGTTAATATTAATGTACCCGAAACAAAACATAATGCTTTCCCTGCAGCTGCTCCATAACTTATATTTTTCTTAATGAGTTGAATACCATATTTAGAAAGTTGTGCCACATAAGGACCTAAAAATGCTCCTAATACGACACCTCCAACAGCAGATGCAGCTATCAATGCTGTCTTTTTTGTGCCATGTAATTTAAGTTTTTTTGCCAAAAACTTTCCTAATGCTACACCTGATAAACCTCCTATTGCTCCCCCAACAATATGTGCAACTGCATATCCATCTTTATCAATATAAATTATAGGATTATTTTCGCAATATGCGAATAAATTATAGGATAATTCTGTTTTATTTTCTCCTAGATAATCTACGCTGTCGGCATTGATGAATCTCTTTACTCCTGGATCATAATATCTGCTACGAAGATAATACATTCCAAGTTCTGAATCGTAATAATATCCTCGGTATAATAATGGATTTACTGCACCAATCCCACTGTCTGTACCAGTGCTTGCAATCACATTTCCCCATGCATCATAAGTATATTCTGCTTTTGTCGTTCCATTTTCATCAACAATCCGGATAACGTCACCTTGCTGATTTAAAACATAATAATATGTAGTATTATTATACTTCACTGCATAAGGTTTGTCATTATTATCATAAGAAAATGTCAGGGTATTATTTCCCCATTTTTCCTGATAGATCAGTCCATCCAGCGTAACATATTCATGCTTTACACCATTTATAGTTTTACTGTCTCTAATACCGTCTACATCATATGTAAATGTTATATTTTTTCCATCAGCAGATGCCGAAGAAAGTTCTCTTCCCTTCTCCCATGTGAATTTCCATGCTGTTCCATTATTATAAGCCAATGGATTACCTGCACCATCATAAGTTATTTCTTTTCCATCATAGGCAGTGAGCAAATCGTTCCATGAAGCATCTCCATATGTATATTTTTTTGTAGCAGTAGCAGTTGTTCCTGTTAGAGTGTAGGTCTTTGCATCTTGAATATTTCCAACAGTGTCATAGGTATATTCATAGCGTTTATTCTGCTGTGGAAGTTTCTCCATCAGAAGCTGACCTTGTGCATCATAAGAATATTGAGCCAGTATATTTCCTTTTGTATCACTTACTTTTACTATTCTTCCAAGAGTATCATATTCATATTTTAAAGAAAAGTCGCTAAAACTATTATTTATCTTTCCATAGGAAATCTGCTGAATACGTCCCGTTGCATTATCCTTTGCATTGTCTGTATCAATGCTCTCATAAGAATAATCCAATTTATATACATTATTTTTCTCAGAAAGTTTCTGTCCTAAACTATCATAAATAAAAGACTGTTTATTTCCCAGTATATTTTTTTCTGTCAAAACATTAGAAGTCTGACTGTCTTTTGTAATAGAGGTATCGTAGCTTTTTCCATCGAAAGATATTTTATTACCTGATGTCAATCCATCTGTACTTTCCCAGCTTTGTGAATAAATCTCTGTAACTCCGGCTTTCTTTTTTACATACTCTATGGCATCCCTATTTTTGTCATATTTGTAAGTATATGTATAATCATTTGGTACATCGGTAACAGTTTCTATATTTCCATCTGTCGTATATGTATATTTGTAGGTTACGGTTCCATCATATGAAATACTTGCCAATTGCCCTAATGTATCATATTTATAAGTTTCTTTAACTCCATTTCCATATGTTAATTGAGTAAGAGAACCATTTTTTCCGGCATATTCATATCCCGCCAACTTATACTTTCCAGCAGATATAGAAGTTACTTGCTTCCATTTGTTATAACCAAATGAATATTCCTGCTGTATTGCTTTATCTTCTCTGTAACCAGACCGTTTTAATGAAGACATGATTCCATTGGAATATGTATAGTTTAAAGATACTAATTCTTCCCCATTTTTATCTTTCAATGCTGCTTTTGAAAGTTGCGAATTACCGGAATTGTAAGTATAACTGGTGGTATTTTTATTACTGTCTACTGTAGTTTTCAGTAAATCCGTTTTATCGTCGTACTGGTACGAAGTAACTGCTCCGGCAGCATCCGTTTCTGAAGATATGTAATTTCCGTCTGCTGTATATTTTATTGACGAGGTAGATTTTGTACCATCTTTTCCTTCGATTATATTCTTCTGCTCTGTTCCTTCATCATCTTCTTTCACAGAAAATTCATTTGCAGAAATACCCTCAAGATTCCCAGACTCATCATATTTAAAATTTGTTTTATTTCCATCTTCATCTGTCACAGAAATGATATTTCCCTTATCATCATAATCATAAACAAATTTACCATCTCCATCAATGGCAGAGATTAAATTTCCTTTACTATCATAATCATATAAGCTTGCTTCTTCTTCTACGAGAGAAATCCCATCAAAATATGCTGTATA
>ENA-OOYV01000430-OOYV01000430.1-human-gut-metagenome-genome-assembly--contig:-NODE-430-length-30524-cov-3.233450_pt1 | contig 30524 bp, 39 predicted proteins | sample MGYA00241704_ERZ501380 | MGnify/ENA primary metagenome ERZ501380 (study PRJEB25962, sample SAMEA2042984) | human gut metagenome | biome: human gut; feature: human-associated habitat; material: faeces...
ACGACGGGGCCGTAAAGGTTTCGACGGGGATGGGGAAGCGGGACAAGCGGGCGGCGGCGCCTGACCGCCATAAAACGGGCAACTTAAAAATTAACTGACAACAATCGTATTGCTGTCGCTGCCTAACTAAAGGCAGCCGTCTGAACCGGAGAGGCCGCAGGCCGGGGAAGGCGTCGTTTATGCGGCGGACGTGCGGCGGGGAAGAGTTGCCCCGCCCATGCATTATGACTCTACTGAACCGCGCAGTCTGTCAGGTGTCTGCGCGGAGAGGGAATGCTGAAACCTGACTGCGCCCGGAGAAAGTCTTGTCAAAGCGCTTTCGGACAGGGGTTCGACTCCCCTCAGCTCCACCAAAGCAGAAAATCGCGTAGCCATGCGGTCTACGCGATTTTTCTTGTATTTACAATGGCTTCCAGCGTTTTTGTAGTCTGCTCCCTCAGCCGCTTCGTCCGCTTTTCTGGACGTTTTCAGGGCTTAAAAAGACATCAAGTGGCAACAAAATGACAATGAAAACAGCCCAGGCTTCATTGCGAGCCAGGGCGGTTTTCTTACTCTCTCAGCGGTTCCCGCCAGTGGCTCTCCACCCTTGTGGAATCCCACGTCAGGGCAGTCACCGGCGTTGCCGATATCCGCAGCCACGACCTGCGCCATGTAGGTGCCCGCATCGACCTCAACGCCGGCATGAAGCAGGAGGAGCTTCAGTCCAAGCTGGGTCACACCAAGCCAACATTTTGCCGGGAGCGTGCAAAATGCGTAAAGATTTGTCGCCCGCCATTGACGCGCCGCGTCTTTCGTGCTACAGTAAATGTGATGCAGCCCCCCTTTTACACACAGGCTGCGTCTCCCACTTTTCAAGCCCTCCCGCCGCCGAGTGTTACCCCCCCCTTCACTCCCGGCGGGAGGCATCTTTCTGTTTCGCCCGTAAACGCCCTCTGCGGCGTTTTTTACCTGTCAAACTTACCCTCCTGTTAAAGCAGAAAGCCCCCTGTGACGCTCTGTGCGCCGCAGGGGGCTTATTTTTATTTCTCCGGTCGTTTTTGTCCTATCGCCTTATGCGCTCCGAGGTCACTTCACGATCTCCCACGTGCCGCACGTTCCTGTGCTGTTCATGATCTTCACCAGCAGCTCGCCGGGGGTCATAGGCTCCACCGGCTCCGCAGGCTTCGTCTCCTCCACATACGGGATGCCGAAGTATTCGCAAAGCCCCTTCGCCGCGCTCTCGGCGATCTCCTTCATGTGCGTGTGAAACCAGGTGATGTCATCCAGATTGTCGTGGAAGGCGTGCTCCTCGTAGAACGCCACAGCGTTTGTCTTTTTCAGCTCATACAGGTCGCTCCGCGCCACCAGCTTTACCGTTCGCGGGTAGACCTCCTTCCGGTACTTCACCATGATCTCGCCCAGCTTCTTGCCGTTAGCGGAATAGGTGTAATACATGGGGTGGCAGCCCTGTGCCGTTCCGTTGGCGCTGGCGTTGGTATGGCTGACGTAATGCACATCCGCGCCCCATGCGTTGCTCTCTGCCACGTTCTGCTTCATGATGGCGTCGCCGTTGTCGCTGTTCATGGGGGTGCGCCGATAGCCGCGCTTGGTGGCAATGCCGCAGCGGTTCAGGATCGGCTCCAGAATGTCGATGTACTCGTTGTTCTCAAGTGCCTCATAGCACTGTTTCCCGTCCGGGCGGGGATATACACAGGGGTTCGCCCTGTGCATAGCCGGGGACAGGTAGACTTTCGGGGCGGCCATTTACATAGCCTCCTCGTCGTTGGTAGACTTCATCTGCTTAAACACCTGATTGACGCCCGTTGCGGTCAGGCCGGACATAATGCCCACGGCGACCGCCGTAAAATAGTCCTCGGCGGGGAAATCCGGCATGTGGAACGCCAGCGCCAGCGCACCGATGATGCCGCCGCACACACCGCAAATAATGGGGATCCACTTGTTGTCCAGCGCCGTGGCCTTCACGATCATGCCGATCAGATAGCAGATCACGATGATAGCGGCAACAGTCGCCACTCCGATAGTGTTGATGTCCATAGTTACTTCCTTTCCGGCTTTACGCCTCTCGCTTGATGGGCAGCTTTCTTACTTCCTCCATGACCCGTTTTGCGCTGCCGTTGCCGCCCATCTTTTCATACGGCTGGTACAGATAGTCATTGAGGTTTTCGTACTCGTCCTGCGTGACGTACCCTCTCGTCACGTACACCATGCCAAGATGGATGATGCGGTCATGCGCCAGACCCACCAGCATCTTCCGCTCTGCGTTGTTCTTGTCCGCCCGCTTTGATACCAGCGCCCACAAACCGCTGCTTGTCAGCACCGCTACCGCCAGCGGTACGGCAATCTGCTGTACCCACGGTTCCATTCGCCGCGTTCTCCTCTCAAATTATTTTTGCACCCTCGACACCCTTCGACCGTTTCTGACACGCCACCTGTGCTATCCTGCTTGCAGAAAGGAGGTGTTACCATGCCCGAGTATTTCACTCTGTTCAACGCCGTCACCGACGCCATTGCTCAGCTTGAAAAGGCCGTTGCCGCACTCAAGCAGGCACAGATCCGTGCCGAGGAAGTCTACATCCGGCGGGGGGAGTAATTCTCCCCGCCCCTTATTCTGCGTACACGCTCCTCCTTACTCCGCTTCCCCGCCATTCTCCTCTACCGGGCTGTTCAGCTTTTCCAGATACGCCGCCAGATATGCTTCCGGGCTGGATTGCTCCCCAACAATGCTCTTGGCTGTCCGCAGGGTGTTGATTTCGGTGATGTAGCCGTCCTCCCCCACGCAGATAACCGTCTCGTTTTCGTACTTGAAATTCTTGATAGCCTTTGCTACCCGTTCGTCCTTGCAGGTCTCTCCTGCCTTTACGATATAACCTGTGTACATGTTTGTTTCCTCCTTGTTTTATTGTTTGGTGGCGTTACTCGCCAACCACGCCCGGAACTCGTCGGAAGCGGTTGCACCTGTCTCGAATGTCAGGTTTCTACTCGCACTTTTCCATGTGTTGATGTTGAACTGATATATGTCTATTCCATCACCAGAAATAACCTTGTATGCAGATAAGTATGTACGGTTGGATGTTCTAATCCGGCTGCATCTTGTTGTTCCAAAGGTAAAATAAAGATTGATTTCGTCAAAATCTTTCTCCGGCGCGGACAACTCCTCATTCAGCACCCACGTCCCTTCAAGGGTAGGTGTAGGGGTGGGCTCAGGTGTTACCCCCCCCTCCCCAAACGGTGTGCCATCCAGGGAAATCCATTTTTGCTGAGTGAGGTCATAAAGGTATGCATCCTTGGCTTGTGCATAGCCATCGGTCCCACCAAGGAACACACCACTCACCCCGATACTCAGTGCTCCATCTTTTACCTTAACTGCTTGCCAGATGTTGTCAAACAGCGACTCCTGAATGAGGAGTTTATCGTTCTCCAGTTCATAAGCCCCTGTAAACTTGTATGCAGGATTACCCGCGCCTACCCGAGCAAATACAAGTTCTGTACTTGACAACACAGTAGAGTTATGGGAGTTTCCTACATGACCTCCTACCGTAACAAGGTCAAAATCCCCTGTTACAGTGTTAAATCTTTGAGCATAATTAACACTAGTAGTATCATAAGCCAAGATACTTGGTACATGAGTTCGCTCCATTCCCCCAAACCAATAGATATACTCCCCTATGTTTATTCCCGGCATGAAGCAATTTCTTACAGCAGTTGTTGTAACTCTTATCTGCTTCCTTGAATTTATTTTTGTTTCAGTATCAAAACATTCAATATAAGTAACATACGGAATAGAGCCATCAGCAGCATAGAAGGGTCTTTTTGAATATAGTATATTTCCTACTGCTACTACAGATGCTCCCCTAAAATCATTACCGCGACCGTAGATATATCCTATATTGGTTGCAATAGATGGGTTTTCTGAATCTATTTCATAGACAATGGTAGAATCGGAATATGCAGAAGAACCAGCAGAATTATCTTGGCCAGCAGTAAAATAAATCTTTGTTCCTATAGCGACAGCACTTCCAAGCTGACATTTACTGGATATTCCCGAAACAGCTACATTTGTATATGTGTTAGTTTCTGTATCGAAAACTAAAATATACGTATTACTGTTCGCGTTAGAAGAAGCTCTATCAGGGAGACTGTCGTTATCGTGACCAAACAAGTAAAATATCTTATTTCCAATAACTACCGCCGGAGCAGTATAGTGTTTAAATTCCTGAGCAGCTCCCTTTACTGCAACCACCCATCCAGTGTCTTCATATCGATAGATGATGCTGTATATTTTGATATAAAAGTGTCCGTTACAGTATGCAAGGGATTGAGGCATATATGACGAAGGCGTAGAAATTCCATAGGCAGAAACAGCTTCTTTCCCAAAAGACGTAGCCTCCTTTACTAACACTTCGCTTGGCTTATCAGCAATTCGTACCCACAGTTTACTTGTATCGCTGGGCGGGGTAAGACCATAGGCAACATTCAGTTCTCCACCGCCCCCTACACCCCCGCCAAATCTCATAATATTCGCCATGCTCAGTCACCTCTCTTTATCACGCGGATAGGCAGGTCAATAGTCGGCTTGTCACCGTAAGCTTTCAGCGTCATGCTGTTTGCCGCCTGTCCGCCGTCCTGAATGTTTGCGCTCTGCAAGGCTTCCAACTGCTCTGCCGTGATGTTCAACGCGGGCAAGACCTCCTGATTGCTGGTGGCCGTTACACCGCTTACCGTAAGCGCGTAGCTGTACGGTGCCGCGTCACCTGTCCAGCTTGCCGCAAGCAGCGTGGCCGTAACCGTTTCGCTGGCTCCTGCGTAGTCCGTGCCTTTTACCGCCGCGGTCACGCCGCCGGCGCCGTCGCCCTTCAGCAGGCCGCTTGCGGTGATCTTTTCCTGTCTGCTGGTATCTGCTGGGTGCTTGTGGTCACCTCTGGCGTAGGTTGCCAAAATGCCAGCCGCCGCTGTCCCGTCCATCACAGGGGCTGTGTCGGATGGTTTTGGCAGAGAATCGGGTGCGGCATAGTCTATACCCGCCGCTGCGGCTGTTACGCCGCCCGAACCATCGCCTCTCAAAATGCCGCTTGCGGTGATCTTTGCTTGTTTGTTGTTCAGCGCCGCTTGCTGCTTTGTCGAGACAGGTTTATCAGCGTCGCTGGTATTGTCCACGTTGCCAAGGCCAACCATTCCCTTGTCATAATCTCCCGCCTGCGGTACAACGCTTCCTGTGCGCCCGTTGAAGCTCACCACGCCGCCTCCTGCGGCCTGCTGTGCATGTTCTGCCCAGTATTTGGCGTTGTTTGTATCCTCGCCCTCACGTGTCCCTGTTCCGCCAACAGCCCAGCTCTGTGCGGTCTTATTGATGTCGTCCACACTGGCCGCGCTCTCCGCAGCAGCCGCTGCGCTTTCCCGCGCCTGAGATGCGGAGCCAGATGCCGCTTCCGCCGCCTCGCTGGCCATGCTGGCCGCATCGGTCGCCGCTCCGGCCGCGCTCTGCGCCGTCTGTGCACTCGTCGCCGCTGCCGATGCACTGTTTGCGGCATCTGAGGCCTTTTCGCTTGCCGCAGATGCACTTTTGCCAGCACCGGTGGCACTGGCGGCGGCGTCCGCTGCACTCCCAGCAGCAGCGTCCGCATTGGCCTTTGCCTTAGATGCCAGAAGCTCAAGCTGTTTAGATATGATGTTTACATAATCTCCGGATATGACCTCTGCATCAGGATAAACCGATGGTGACACAAGGATCTCAAATTCAAACGTGGCCAAGCGGTTAGCGGAAAGTAGCTCGCCCTCTGCGGCTGGCGCGTATAGCTCAACCTGACAATGCACAGGACCATCTACCGCCAAAACTTGCAGCGCCACGGGAATGGTTGCAATGCCATTTGTTAAAGATATTTTAGTCCCATCTTCTGCGGTGTCGTACAGGCCTCCGGTCCCATCTGGCTTTCGGAAGCGTAGCATGCACAGCGCTCCATCAGGAGGAGAATAGAGTGTTGAGCCATCCCACAGCGAAGCAGATATTATTCGCCCACCGTCACCCTGTGGCATATGCAGGCGAGGCGAAATTCCATCCATCGTCAGACTGAGAGAAACGTTTTGGTTTATATTCACGCCGATACCTCCTTAGCTGTTGTAAACAGGCACAGTGTTGGTTATGCTTCCATTACCGCCCGTCTTCGTTGCCGTTCCACCCCCGTCAAATTCGAATGTGCAATACCAGTCATCAGAGGCACACTGGTATGTTCCCGCGTAGCCGGCAGGGATGAAGCAGCTTGCCTTCGCACCGCTATTGCCAGCCGCATAGACCACGTACCCAATGATGTTTTCCTCAAAAGGCGTCACAACCTGCCCGTTTACCGTCAGCGATCCAAAATCTCCGCTGTCGCCCTTCACAGCGCCAGTAGCGGTGACATTGGTCGTCTCCACGGAGTTCGCTTTCACGTTGGCAAACCCAACAGAGAGTACAATGTTCTCTGTATCAGCACCAGTTAGGTTATTGTGGTACACACGGTAGATTTTCAGCAGATTATCGCCGTCTGCAGGATCGATCCGCAGGTGCCAACTGGTGGTAAAATTCACTGTAAGCGTACCATTGAGGATCTGATTCAACCTTACTGTATCTGTAGGGCCAAATTTTCCGCTACCATCGATGTCCAGCTTCTCGTAGTCCTGCAGCGTCGGCGTCACAACCCCGGTTAGGATCTGATTTAGCCGGGCAAGATCTGCCTGCGTATAATCGGCATTTGTGTATGTGCTACCCTCTGCAGATGTATCGATCGTTCCGCCGTCCAGGTTAATGAGGAAGTTGCCCTGCTCGCTGGATATAGTCCCGGCAACCAGGTGCGCGGCGGTGATCATCCACGCCTGGATGCCCCCAGCAATGGTAGGGGCCATTGTAGCCGGTGCTGCTGGCGGCCCAGCCCTCGTAGTTAAACCGCCAAACCTTCTTAGCCTTGGTGGGATCCGGATCGTCGGCGATATAGAGCTCATCCGGCTCGCCGTCTCCGTTCGTATCCAGCAGACGGACAGAACCGCCATTCGCCCCCAGGAGGGCAGCTGTTAGACCGGAGGAGATCTTCTCGACCAGAGAAGCGGACGGCTTAGTGTCGATCTCCTTCTGCTGTCCGGCAATAGTGGCCGCGATATTAGCCTTTACGCTGCCGAGCGCTACGCTGTCGTAGCGTTCCAGCAGACAGTCCCAGACGATCTTGTTTACCCGTGCCTTGGCATCCACACCCAGACGGTGGAAGTAGACGCCTACGGTATCGCCCAGATAGATCTGCTCCAGGAACGCCACGTCCTCATATCCAGAGGACTGCGCCAGCAGTGCCAGCTTCACGTCCCAGCTCACCGCGGGGACGCCGAGGCGGTTCCGCTTGATGTAGGAGGTAGCTGCGGCCTGCAGCTGCGCCTGCGTTGGCTGCTGCTCAAAGCTGGAGGACAGATCCAGCGGCATAAGCCGCGTGTACCCAAAGTCGCCTTCCGCATACACCGGCGCAGCCGTGACGGTAGTGCCATTGCCCCGCCAATACGGCACCACACCCGTGTAGCAGTTGGCACAGCTGGCGTCCTGCGTCAGATCGGTAAGGTTTTTCCCGTACCGCACTGAGACGCCGCGGTCCGCTCCGCGGCGCGTCAGCAGCCGCACCGACCACTCGTCAAACTCGTACTCGCCGCCGTACACGTCCAGCAGGCTGCCCTGCCGACCGCCCAGCAGCCCCCACGCGCTGGAAGGAACCGTCACGGACATGGTGGCCACGGTGGTCTTGTCGGTCGTCAGCGCAAAGGGAAAGCTCGTCGGCATCGCGTGGCTTTTAATAGCCGCCACAGCAGATGGTGCATCCGCTACCGTGAATGGAGACACCACATAGCCGCCGAGATCGTAGGCGATGTGCCGCGCGTAGATGGCCGCTGTGCCGTTCATTCCCGGCACGATGCGATACACCCTAAAGGGCTGCATCTTGCCGTCTGGGCCAACGGTAGCCCGAAGAATGGCGCGCAGCGCGATCTCTCCATAGTGGATTCCTTCTACCGGATAGTGCAGCTCCAGTTCATACTGACCGTTCAGCTCCTGCGTCACCTTGCAGGACATAGCGTCTGCGAGGACGCCCATTCCATTGTCAACGCCCGCCGGAAAGCTTGTGCGGTCGGCGTCATACAGAATCGGTTTCATAGTGTCCACCACCTCGGAATGATCTCCACGCTTGTAATGCCGCCCGTCCAGCGGACGATGCTTTCCCCGGCCGGCAGCGTGGGAAACTCCGGCGCGGAGATAGTATTGTTCAGGTTAAAGGCCCCGTAGGAGGCGTTCTGCGTGTCCGAATCGAGCACAACAGCGCCGCGAGGCATGCTGCTGATGCTGACAGTGACATCGCCTACCGTCAGGGTCCCGGCCCCCGTTCCGGTGACAGTGATCGTCGGCAGAGCCGTGAACGCGGTGGGGTTTCGCAAAACCTCCCCCTGCACGGCCTGCACCGGCATATCTCCGATGCGGAGAAACCGCTGCGGCTGGCAGTTAAACTTGATCGTCGCGCGGCCGAACCGGTGCAGGATGCTCTCCACGTCCAGCGGCCCGGCAAAGTAAGCCCTGCGGTAGGTCTCCACGTCGTAGCTGTCCTCCAGCTTCTGGTATCCGGCAGGGCCGCAGAGCCAGTTGGCCACCTCCCGCATGGCGCGGGGCAGCCGGATGCGCTCTGCGCTGACGTAGATCTCGTAGGACTGCACGTAGTTCTGGTAGGCATTCTGCGGGAACAGCAGGTCCCCGTTCCGGCCGGGCACGGACTGCGTGTCCAGCTTTCGCCCGGCCAGTTCCACGCTGGGGTAGCGCTCCACCACGACGTGGACGTCGTCGGAGGATCTTCCGGCCCAGAAAATCATGCAAACACCGCCTCTCTGCGTTCCACCGCGTGCTGCAGCTTATACATGACAGCATCCGCCAGTGCATTGACGTCCTGCCCCTCCGCGCCGTAGACGTTCAGCACTACGCCGCCCATGTTAGTGGTCGTGCCGCCGCCCATGGGCAGCGCCGACAGCGCGGACAGCTCTTCGCTCATGTCGCGCATAGCCCTTGGCATGGCCTGCTCTACGCCCAGCGTGATGCCGGGCGGGATGAATTTTCCGATCTCATTCGCAAAGACCTTAGACGGGGAATGAATGCCGAACAATCCCTTGACCCAGTCCAGGACATCACTTACCCAGCCCCGAAGCTTGTCATAAAGCCAAGATGCCGCATTAGAGATTCCGTCGAATAGGCCGTGAACCAGCTGCGACCCGACTTCACCAATAGCAGCCATTCCGGACAGGAGGCCCTTGACAATGGCACCGATGATCTCCGGCAGCCGCACCACCAGACGGGGTAGCGCCTCGATCAGACCTTGCGTCAAGCCTGCGATAAGAGATCCTGCCGCGATGATGATCTCGTCCACGTGGTCAACCAAACCCTCGGCCACGGTGATGATGGCGTCAACCGCTGCGGGGATCAGCACCGGAAGGTTTTCTCCGATGCCCGACGCAAGGGCGGCAATGATATCAATGCCGGCGTCCAGGATCTGCGGGAGCAGTATCGTGATCTGCTCGACCAGCATCGGCACGACCGCGGCTATCGCCTCCACGGCCGCAGGAAGCGCTTGCACGATGCCGGATACCAGACCACCGACCCCCTCGACAAGCGGCGGCAGGAGAAGCTCCAGAGCCGGCGCTACATAGGGAATCATGCCGGAGATCAATTGCGTGAGACCCTGAACAAAGCGCGGCAGCATGATCTGCAGGCGTGGCAGCAGGTTGTCTGCGAAGGTGTTGACGCTGTCGATCACATTCTGCACCAGCTTGTCCAGATCAAGATTTTCATTGCTCATGCCGGTCAGGAGGTTGCTCCACGCCGACTTCATGGCGTTGGCGCTGCCCTGGATGGTCGTAGCCGCCTCCTTGGCGGTAGTGCCGGTGATGCCCATTTCCGTCTGCACCACGTGAATGGCGTCCACGATGTCGGCATAGCTGGAGATGTCGTACTTGATTCCGGAGAACTTCTCGGCGTCTGCAAGCAGCCGCTCCATCTCCTGCTTCGTGCCGCCATAACCCAGCTTCAGGTTGTCCAGCATGGTGTAGTTCTGCTTAGCAAAACCCTGGTAGGCATACTGGATGCTGGTCATGTCCGTGCCCAGCTTATTGGCGTTGTCGGACATGTCCGTAATAGCCTGGTCGGCCTTCTGTGCCGCCGCAGCCGTGTCGCCGCCCAGAGACTGCAGCAAGGACGCGGAGAAGCTGGTGACGGTCTCCATGTACTGGTTCGCGCTCAAGCCGGCAGTCTTGTAGGCGTCGTTGGCATACTGCTGCACCTGCGCGGAGGACTCCTTGAACAGGGTGTCCACGCCGCCGATCAGCTGCTCCTGCTCAGCAAAGCCCATAATGGACTGCTTGCCGAGATCCACAAGCGCTGCGGTAGCCTCCTTGATAGCTGACGCCATCGCTTTGATGCCGGAAACAATAAAGTCAGAGGCGACGTTGGCCTTCAGGACATCGCCAAAGGACAAGGCCCTCTCGCTGCCCTCACGCATATCATCGCCCAGTTCCTCTACGCCGCTGGAGGCGTTGCGCAGTTCGCTCTGCATCTTGTTCAGCGTGGCAGTGGCTTCATTCAGCGCCTGCTGCCACTTTTGGGTCTTTTCGTCGCTCTCACCGTACTTGGCGGCCGCCTTGCCGGTCTGCTCCGCCAGCAGCTTCACGCGCTCACGCTGCACATCGATCTGCTTGGACAGCACGGAGGCGGTCTTGGCATTCCTTTCCTCCCCCTTTGGGCCAGCCGTAAACTGCGAAGCCACCAGCTTCATCTGGCTCTCCAGTGTCTTGGACTGCTGGATGATCTGGTTAATCTGCCGGCGATACTCCGCCTCGCCGTCTACGCCGATCTTGGGGCCAATGTTCACAGCCATAGGCTCACCTCACTTTCATAGCTTCTTCAAATGTCCAGTGTTTCTGTTTTTTCTTGGGGGTAGCCCCGTTATAAATAGCGAGGCAGGCGATCATGTCCAGCATTTCACCGTATCGCGTGACCATGATCTCCTGCCTCTTCATATTCAGCTTTCGCCCGTAAAACAGGAGCCAAGCAAGGTTCAGCTGGACGCCTGCGCCTTGCCGCTTTCTTTTTTTTCAGGCTCTACCTCCACCGTAGGTTTGCTGTCTTCCGCCCAAGCCGCCAGCGCCGCCTGCTGCAAAGCGCTGAACTCGCTGGGACGCAGCGAAAACAGCTCATCAACAGTCAGAGGGTCAGGCTTATGGCCAGGCGCCTCGAAGGAAAGCGCCTGCTCGTATCCTTCGCTCAAGGCCGCCAAAATGGCTGCCGTGTCGCGGGTGACCTGCCCATACTGGCCCTCCAGCATCTCCCCCAGACGGGTGATATCGCCGTCCGGGCAAAGGTCGGAGATCTTAGCGGAGGCGCCCACCGTGAAGCGGAAGCCTACTTCTCTGCCGTAGATCTGCATAGACGCCTCCCCTTACGCCGCGCCGCCCAGAATCGCCTTGAGGACAGCCTCAGCGGCTGCCTCAGTGGGCTGATCAGCGCCCACCAGCTTCCAGTCGTGGTTGGCGGTGTCATCGCGCATCAGCGTGGCGGTCAGCTCCTGCGTCTGCCAGTCGATGGACTCTTCCTGCGTAGCAGCATCCAGACCGGGCTGCTGGAACCGCGCCTTCGTCAGCACCACGGGCGCGTAGGTCACCACGCCGCCGCTCTGATAGCGGACAACAAAGCCGATGCCCACGTAGGGGATCTCCATGCCGTCGCCGTAGTGGGAGACCTGTACCGCGCCGCCGCCCGCCTGGATCTCGGAGGCCTCGGGCAGGCCGAGGACGAACTTCTCCGCCGCGGTCAAAAGCCCGTCAACGGTCAGCGTGGCGGTGCCGTCTGCGAATACAGCCGCTGCGGTCTCTGCGGAAATGTTGTCGGCGTAGAACGTGTTGTCGTCCGTGGTATTCAGGGACAGAGATACGCTGACGCCCCGCGCCAGCAGCATGACGCCGCTGTAGGTGACCGCGCCGCCATCGTTGGAATACTTGGCCACGTAGGGCTTGCTGAAGCCCGTACAGACCTTTCCTGCTGCGCTCATAGCAGCACCTCCTATTTCATGATTTTTTCAATTTCGCGGCTGCACGCCGCGTCCATTGCCGTTTCCGCCGACTTCCTGGCGGAGTTCACGGCCTTGTCCACAAACTTCGTCTTTTTGCGAAAGGTAGTGCCGCTGTTGACGGACCTGGCGATCAATGCGTTGGGCTGACCTCGCGGGTACCTCTTTGTCCGGGTAGCGTTGTACCCGGCGAAACCGAGCTTGACGTTGACAAACCCGTCATCGTCTTTCATTCGGCTAATGCCAAACCCGTCCAGAAGCCCCGCCTTCTGCGGCAGGGTGACTGTGTCAACCAAGCCTCCATCTCGGGCGCGGCCGTCGCCCACAGGCAGAGCCTGTATCGCGCGCCGCACCGAATCCGCCACGACTGCGGCACCGGCATAGACCGTCTTACCCACCACGCCGTCCTTGGTGGACTGCTGCAGCTTGTTCAGCTGCTTGATGTAGGTGTCGATGCCGGAGAACTCGAACCGCGCCATCAGGCGAACACCTCCCAGTCCCACTCGTAGTGCCAGAAGCCGGTTTCTTCCTCGAACTGGCAGCTGTTCAGGCTCCAGACGATCTCCGCTGCGTCGAAGGCGGCCTCCAGCTCATCCCGCCAAGGGTCGAACTCCTGTTTCGTGAACAGGTCCGTAGAGCCGGTGACCGCTTTCTCGGCGTGGACACCGCCGGCTTCGAAGTCGTTCGCGCCGTCCTCCTGCCAGACGAAGTAGCGGTCGGACTGGATACGCCCGCCGTGGCTGACAGCATCGGTCACGGACAGGTGCGCCGCGATGATCCGCTGCGCCCACAAGGGCGTCCTGTCGGTGCCCGATTCGGGCACATTTCGTCTTCTACTCATGGGGCACCTCGTACTTCTGCTCGATCCGGACGAGCGTCAAGTCCATGGACGGCGGGTAAACATCCTGCAGCTGCTGAACCAGCTCGATGCCGTACTGCGTTCCGTCCTCTGTGACGGCGATGCACTGGGGGTTCACCGACGGGCGCGCCTGCGTCCGGATCACGCGCTCCACCTGCACCTGCGCCTGCTTGCCGCTGTAATACCGCTGCAGGCCGACGCGCCGCTCCGCGTAGAACAGCGTTTCCACCAGCGTAGGCGTAGGCTTGGGCTGGTATCCAGGCTGGGCGGCATCCGTTATGGTGTAGATCTTGACCACGCCGTCCCGGTAGGGCTGCGTGATTTGCCGGTCCTCAGGGCGAAACGGTAGTTTCCGCATAGCTCTTCACCTGCCTGTCGTTCTGCATGGCCAGCAACCGGTTCAGATAGTTCGTCTCGAATACATCCAGCGCGTCGCTTAAGCCGTAACGGACATACTCCTTCAACAGCGTCAACGGCTCCCCGGGGTTCTCATAGTCACCAGCCGCGCCGAGCTTCCCGTCAATGTACGCCTCACCGGAGGCGATGAGGTCGGACACCTTGGCATCCGTAGCCTCATCGCTCCAGGTGATGTTGCAGGCGAGCTTGACGGACGACAGCAGCGCGGCGTTCACCGCGCCCGCCATCGTTAAGACTTGGTGACGGTGACCTTGTAGGTCTTGGTGGTGGTGCCGTCAGCGGCAGTCACAACGACCTGCAGGGTGTTGCTGCCGGTCTTCCACGTGGCGGCGGTGCCGTTGTCGATCTCGGTGCCGTTCACGGTCAGCTTCATGGCAGCCGCAGCGTTTCCAGGTACAGCGGTCACCACATCAGACGCGTTGGTGGCGGTCGCGGTGTAGGTCAGCGTGCCGGAGGCGAACGCGGGAGTCAGAGCCAGATCGCCCACGGTCAGAGCGGTCAGCGTGGCGTCGGTAGACGCTGCGGGAGGATCTACCTGCGTCACCTTGTAGGTGGCAGGCGTCAGACCGGAGATGTCCAGCACCAGGAAGGCGTTGTTATCCAGAGGCATACCATTAGCGTAGGCCTTGATCAGGTAGACACGCTCGTCCTCCAGGAAGCGGTAGTGGTCGCTGTACTCGATGCGGCCCTCGGGGGAGGTGCCTGCCATCGCCAGATAGCGATAGGCGATGCCGATGACAGCCTTGCCGCGGGGCAGTGCGGGGGTCTGAATGACGTCCATCGGATAGGGCAGGACATCATTCCGGTAGGTACCGTCCGGAGCCATCAGCGTGGTGGCGGGCATGACCTTCTGCAGGTAGTCCTGGGGGTTCACCAGCAGGATCACATCCCGGACCTGACGAGGCTTACCATTGGGGTCAGCTGCCACGATGGACAGCAGATTGCCCACGGTATGGGGAGACAGGTCGTCCACCTTGACGGCGGCCTTTTCGGGGTATGCGCCGCCGGTGACGGTGACGCCGTCGCCCACCTGGCGGATCATGCCGATGGGCTTCTTGTTGCCGTCTCCGGCAACGATGCCCGCCTCCATACCGTTGCTCAGAGCCTCATAGAGCGTCTGGCGGATGAAGTTGTCCAGCCATTCCGCGCCCAGCTCCAGCATCGCCTTGCAGACAGGCAGGAATGCGGACAGCTTCAGCAGCGTGGTGGGAATCTTCTTAATGCCAGCGGTCAGCTCCTTGACAATGTCGTCGCACAGCTCGCCCCACACGGCCTCCTCGTAGCCGTTGGTGTTTACCATGATCTCGACGGCGCCGCCGGTGGCGCGGAAGTTGATGCGGCTCAGCAGAGGATGCGCCGTCTGCAACTCGTCAAAGACGGAGTTGATCACCGTCCTGGGCAGCGTCTCATCCATGCCGGTGACGGCCTGCCGGGGGTCGGTAGAGCGCATGGCTGCGGCCAGCTTCTGGTAGTAGCTGCGCTCCTCGCTGGTCAGCTGATGGACGCCGCGCTGGGCAAGGATGCGGGAATCGACTTCCTGCCGCAGGTCATCAAACCGCTGCTCGTACTCGGCCTGGATGTCCAAACCGATGCGCTGCATCATCTCGTCCAGGACGGAAGAGAACGCGCCGGCGTCGCCGGAGACGGCAGCCTGCTGGAGAGCCTGCCGCAGTTCCTCGCGGGTGCGAATGTCATTGTTGTTCATTCTTTTTCTCCTTTCGATTCTCAAGAAAACAATCCGAGAACTTTGTTATTTTTTTCAGGGCTTCCGCCGCCCTGGGGATTCTTAGCGGGCGCAGGCACCGAGGGCGCCGCTGCCAGGTCGCGAAGCTGCGCCGCCAGCGACTTCTGATACCGGAGATGCTGCTCCATGCCGGCGTTCATCTTCTGCAAGATGGTGGACGCGCCGCTCATGTCAGCGTCGGCGTCGGCAAGGCGATCCGCGAGACCGAGCTCAACACACTGCTCAGCGGTCAGCCACGTTTCCGCGTCCATCATCTCCGACAGGCGCTCCTCCGTCAGTTTGTCGCCGGCCTTCTGTAGATACGCCTGCCGCCCCGCAGTATTGATGACATCCAGATCATCCGCCGCCTTCCGCAGCTCCGCGGCATTGCCACAGGCACACATCCACATGTTGTGGATCATCATCAGGGTGTTGCGCGGCATGATCACCTCGTCGCCCGCCATGGCGATCACGGAGGCGATGGAGCAGGCAAAGCCGTCCACGTGCACCACCTTCCGCGCCGGGTGGCGCTTCAGCTGGTTGTAGATCGCCGTGCCTTCAAAGACGCTGCCGCCGTAGCTGTTGATGTAGATCTCGATGCGCGACACGTCGGGGTGCTTCGCCAGCTCCTCGCGGAAGTGCTCCGCGCTGTTGTCGCTCTGAACATACCGCCAGTTCTCCCAATCGAACTCCTCGCCTTCTACGTCACCGTAGATGTAAAGCTGCAGGACGCCCTCCGCAGCCTGCTTGATTTCCCAAAGGGGTTTCCTCATGCGTTTCCTCCCTCCGCGCCACCGAGCACAGAGGTTTCCGCGCCCAGCGTCGCAATATTTTTTGTGAGATAGTGCTTGTCCGCCCAATCCTCCGAGATGGCGGGCAGACCCGCCGCCCGCAAGACCTCGTTGATGGAGAACACACCGGAGCCGACCAGTTTCTCCACATTCGCCGCGTTGGCGAACATATCGAAGTGGCGGATGCTGCTGGTATCAATGCGGAGATAGTCGCCGCGCTGGATCCGGTCGTAGCCGTATCGCTTGCGGTTGATCTCCTCCTGCAGCTGATCGCAGATGGGGTCGATGCAGCCGGTCAGGAATCTGCCCTGCGCGTCCTCCGTGCCTTGGATGCTGCCATCCACCAGTACCGCCGGGATCTGGAACGCCTTCGCTGTGAACGCGAAGATGTCCTTCATCTGGCTCTGGATGTCCGACAGCTCTACCGCAGCCTTGCCGCTCTCGTTCGTATAGGCGTAGCCGTCAAACTCCGGCAAGACTGCTCCATCAGAGTCGAGGAAGGTTTTCACCTGCTCCTCGATCATCTGCGAGAACTTCTGCGTGAAGTCATCTGCACCGGAGGCCAGCTGACTCACGTGGACTTTCCAGTGCTGCCCCTTGTCCCACACATACCGCCGCATGGCGGCATTGATGAGCCGCACGTAGGAGCCGTACAGGCCATCCAGCACCGGCTTGATGTTCACGTGGTTCAGCGTAAGATGCAGGACTTCCCGCTCGCGGAAGGTCTTCTCGTAGAACACATCACCCACCTGCACGCTCGTGTACTCGTTCTGCTTGCTGGGATAGCTGCCGCCGGTCATATAGCTGTCTGCCACGACCAGTGCGTCATAGCCCTCCCGCTGCCGGGTGCCGATGACCAGCACCTCGTTGTCTACCAGCAGCTTTGCCACCAGCTTGTGCAGGAACGCCGTGGAGTTCTGGTTCACGTTCGGTTCTACGTTCCAGAGATAGTGTTCGCGCTCTCGAACTTCCTTCCCTTCCCGGAATGTCCGGAACTCACAACGCCCGACGGCGTTGGCGATCATGTTCGCGCAGATCCAGAAGCAGGTGTCCCGCAGCTGGAATTCCTGCGCCGCTACCAGAAGATCGCGGCACGTGATCTCCACCGTGGTGGGAGAACGAGCCTTGCCTCCGGCGAGCCACTTCCAAAAATTAAGTGCCATTGCCCACCTCCTATAGCCGGATCGCGCCGATGGGCGGCAGCTTCACCGGCTCGCCGGTGCCAAGCACCGCCTCCTCGGTCATAGATGCCACCAGAGCCATAAACGGGTCCGTCTTCCGGCTCTTCGGTTCGATCTTGGCGTAGTAGAAATTTCCTGTATTCGTACCGGCACGTTGGCCGCTGCGTACTCTCTTGGTATTGTTCACCGCCCAGCGCAGGGGCGGGTTGTCACCCCATGTGAACAGGTCGCGGTCAAAGCATTCCTGGATCACGGGGTCGACCTGCATAATGTCGCTGGGTCGAACCAGCTTCACGCGGTTCTTGTCCCTGGCGTCAAAGCCGATGCGCCGCATGGCGTCGCTCACCAGCGTCCAGCGGAAGTGGTCCATCGACAGCTTGACGATGTTGTACTTTAAGCCCATCTCCTTCAGGTAGTCCGCCAGGAGGTTGGGGTCGATGCTCACATCGTCCACCACCGTCAGCTTTCCCGCCTCCGCCCAAGCTCGCCACGGGGCGACGATGCGAGAGAGAGACCGGCTCTGCAAGCAGACCCACGAATGGCTGATGTCATAACGCTGCGCGCCCACACGGAAGTGCAGATTGACGCTCGCCCAGTCGTTGATCTCCGCGTAGTCGATGCCGGCCACGCAGGACTTCCCGCGGAGATCCGGCAGCGGCCGGTTGGTCGCCTTGACCTTGGCATAGTCCGTCACGCTGATCTCCAGCTGGCCGGCGCGGATGCCCATCCGCTTTGTCAAGAAGTCCCCGTTCTGCTCCGGGTGCTCCAACCAATCCTTGTACTCATCCGCCACTTCCTGCTGGAGGGTCGGCGAGTACGCCAGGGATGGGTTAGCCATGTGCCAGTTTTCCGGGTCATGCACCTGCTCCCGGCTTTCCAGGCAGCAGATGAACGGCAGGAAGCCGCCGTCACCCTCACCCTCAAACAAGATCCTGCGTCCCTGCGCCAGAAAGTCGTCCAGCGGCCCGTCCGACACATCACCGTTAGAGGTGAACATTCCGATACGGGGCTGGGCCACCTTCCCCAGGCCGGTGACAAAAACCTTGTAGTTGTTGTAGTTCTCATAGGCATGGACTTCGTTGAAGATCACCTTGCCGGAGCGCATACCGTCCCGACCCTTCGGGTTATTGGTGCGGCCCTTCATTACGCCCTTGTTCTTCAGGCCTTGCACCATCTCCTTGGTGTGGTAGTAGTGCCGGCCGAGCTTCGCCTCCCACCTGGGGGACTCCAGCACGTCCGAGAGATCCTTCACCGGCGTCACCGCCTGCTCCTCGTTGTTGGCGCACACGTCCACGTTGTACTTTTTCACCGGGTTATAGGGCGACAGCGCACACGCAGCGTCGAACGCGATGAAGCCGTCCTTGCCTGCGCCGCGGCCCACCATACACAGCAGTTTCTTCCACCTGGGCTGGCCGTCGGCGCGGTAGGTGCAGTCCCACAGCGCGAGGAGGAACTCCTCCCACGGGAACAGCCGCTCATAAGGGAAGTAGCGCAGCAGGCTCAGGTACCGGCGCAGCTGTTCCGTGTCCACGTAAATGTCCTCCGTGTCGAACACGCGGCGGATCATCGCCACCAGCGCGTGCTGCTCGGGGCAGGCGCGCGGATTATTGGACTCGACGATCTCGATATAGCGCAAAACTTCCCCGGGGATCTCACAGCTCATCGTCATCATCGCCCCGGGCGGCAGCCGCCAGAGCGTCCTCCTTAAAGCCCAGCGTGGTGAAAATCGCCAGCATCTGGCGGGAGACCTGGATCTCCAGCGACACGCTGCGGTTTTCCATCAGCCGCCCCCGGTCATCCGTGACGGTCAGCCCGCGCCGGGCGATGTCGTCCCGCAGCTCCTGCCGCCGCACCCAGAAGTCCATATATTCCTGCACTTTATCCCGGTACACATCACCGTCGAGATCCCTTTCGATTAAGTTCTGCAGCATCGACTGCCGGAGCTCCTTATAGGCGTCCGTCAGGCGGTAGTTCTTCCGCTTCTGCGGGGGTGCGTCGTGACCCGCCCGCTGCGCCTCCAGATGCCGCGCCATGGACACATTCTTCTTCGCTGCGGCGACCTGGTCGCGGCGCAGAGCAATGCGTCCCATCATAGCCAGCCGGTCAAACGCGCTCCGGAAGTCCTCACCGTAGGTGTCCACGCACCAAGTATTTAGAGCTGCCTCATCACAGCCAAACCAACCGCACAGCTCCTCCACGGAGCACTGCATGCCGCACAGGCTCTCAAATTGCCGACGGTCCAGTTCTCGCTGATGCGCCATCATTACACCTCCTTTTTGCTCAAACACACAGCCCTTCTGCCCGTAAACTTCTCCCACCGGTCAATGATGACATCCACGTATTTAGGATCAAGCTCCATGCAGTAAGCCCGCCGCCCGTTCTGCTCCGCTGCGATGATCGTTGTGCCGCTGCCAGCAAACAAGTCAAGCACTGCATCGCCTTCCCTACTGGAGCACTGCATCTGATAGTCAAACAGCTTCACCGGCTTCATCGTCGGGTGCTCCGCAGATTTTACGGGCTTGTCAAAATTCAACACGGTCGTCTGCCGTCTATTTTTGAAAAAATAGTGCTTGCCGCCCTTTGTCCAACCGTACAGACATGGCTGCGCTTCGTCGTCTGACTCGAGCTCGCCATACAAGCAAGGCTCATGGCGCGGTTGAAAGTCAGAGCGACCCAGTACAAGCTGAGACTTTACCCATATCAAGCACTGGTGCAGAACCAGCCCCGAGTCCATGCATGCACCGCGAAAGTTGTAACCCTCAGACTCGCCGTGCCAGACATAAAACGGTGCGGCAGGTTTCATGACCTTCGCCGCGGCGGAGAAAGCGGCGGTGAGAAAGCTCCTAAACGCTGCAGAGCTCATGTTATCATTCGCCATTTTCCCGGCGGCGCCCTGATAGTCGACATTGTACGGGGGATCGGTAAGCAGAAGATCCACCTGTCCCCCCCCCACGAGCGCCTGTACGTCCTGCAGAGACGTACTGTCTCCGCACATTAGGCGATGTCGACCCAGCTGGAATATCTCGCCCTGCTTACTCCGAGGCTCTGCGGGAGGAGTGGGACTATAGCCATCTTCAACGACCTCATCGTTCAATTGCGCCTGAAGTCCCCACTCGAAATCAAACGCCGACAGATCCAGCTCCGGCAGCTCGGCGGCCAGCAGGTCGAGATCCCACGGACTCTCGTTGGTCTTGTTGTCCACAAGACGCAGGGCGTTCACCTGCTCCGGCGTCAGATCATCGACGCAGACGCAGGGCACCTCAACCATGCCCAGCTTTTTCGCCGCCAGGGCGCGGCAGTGCCCGATGACGATAACGCCGTCCCGGTCTACCACGACCGGCTGCACAAAGCCGTACTGCCGGATGCTCTCTGCCACGTTAGCCACCTGCGCGGCGTCGTGCTTTTTGGCGTTGGCTCGATACGGCGTCAGCTCCGCCAGTAGCCTGTTCTCGATTCGCATAAAGTCACCTCCCGTGCCCGATTCGGACACCGCGCCCGCCTCAGGCCAGCCAGCCTACGTCAATACCCCGCGCATCCAGCGCAGGCCTTCGGATGACCAGCCTGAGGCATTCTTCTGCGGCTTTGCGGGACGGGCGGACGAGCCGCCCGAACCGGGGAAAAGGAGAAGAGTACTTCCAGGGCTGCCCGCCCCGCAAAACCGCAGTTCATTCTGGGATTGCCCGGCGATTCTCGCGCCCACGCGCAGCGCGGCACCGCGCAGACGCGGAAATCTCGGGAATGTCCTGGACCCCCGCGAGTAGCAACAAGGACGCAAGGGGCGTTTTTCGAGGGGGGGCGTCAATCCCACCGCTCCGGCGTCAGAGGCGGCGCAGACGGCGCGTATTGCCGCTGGCTATCAGGATGCAGCTCCTCGTGACAACGCTTGCAGACGGCCTCCAGCTGTCGGGAATCGCCATCGTAGACGGACAGTGCCAGGTCGGGACGATCGCGCAGATGCCTGACGTGATGGACGATACTGGCCTTGGAGTACACGCCGCGCCGCTTGCACTCCTGGCACTCGCAGTTATCAACCGCGAGCACCTCCCGGCGCAGACGCCGCCACTCCGGCCAGGAGTAGAACTCATGCTCCGACCCCGCCTCGAGAAGCCCGCGCAGCTCCGCGAGCCTGCTTGCTGAAATTCCCATGAGCTCCTCCCGTCTTCGTCTCCGGCGTTCCGGCTCGCGGCTATCACCTCGCGGCAAAACAAAAACGCCGGAGACCATGACGCAGCACCAACGTGTGGTGTCTAATCATGGGCTCCGGCGTTCAACGCTCCGGCCTCTTGCTCGATATGCAGGATGATCTCCGTTTTACAGTCCCGGCAGTACACAGGCAACTCCGTGGCGGATGTGCCGGGCAGCACCCGCAGGAAGTGTCGATTGCGGTTGCACCTGGGACAGGTCAACCACCCATCGCTCCTTGGGGATATTGTACCGTATTCGGATGTGATACGCAAGGGGTATTCCTCCTTTTCGTGATTTATTCAACTATATCACAAGTTACATTTACTATTTAGTACATACCGAAACCGCCTTGATGCGGCATACGCTTCCCGTCTATCACAGTCGGATGGAGAGGATCCTGCTCAATGTACCAGCCATACTGGTAGTGGCCGAACCCGTTATCCACCGTATACCGGCCGCACACCCGGCAATCGTCCGGAATCTCAATGCGGCCAGAATCGGACCAGAAGTATTCAGGCGGCGGCAACTGCCGCGCAAGGCTGCGCGACGCCACCCACGTCCTGGCATCGATCGGAATGACAATGCCGTCGCTACGCTCCTTGCAGTAGTATCTGGCAGTGCGCCGATAGCTGTCAAACGCACCCAGCAGCAGGGGCTGCGATGAGATGATGTACCCCTGCCCCCAGAGATCTTCCATGATCATGGGCGGGAAGTCGTTGTATCGCACCGTAAGATGCATGTGATACCGATGATCTCCATGGCGCCCCTCGATAAGATAAACATAGTCAGGCGTCACACCGTCATGCCACTTCTTCATCTGGTAAAGCAATCGGCGCCAGCACAATCGGACCTCTGCAAAGCTGGGTGGCAGATGCGCCTCGTCAAAAGTCAGCGTGTAGCTCCACCCATCAAAACCGAAAAGCGCCAGCAATAGCTCCAGCCTGTCCATCCGCGTCCGGCAGACGCCGGAGTCCCGCGGCGGGCGGAGGATCTTATTCTTCTCCGCCCGCTCATACGGGCTGTCGTACTGACTGAGCCGCGGACGTATGGCCCGCTGTTCCTTCACCAGCGGGCCGGCGCGCTGCCGCACGCAGATCCAGCGGCCGTCACCTTTCATCACGTTTCTCCACATGAGCAGAGACTTCGGCAATATCTGCGTACAAGTCGATATTTTCAAACCGCTTGTCCCATTCGATGGAAAACACTTCGTGCCCACGCGCTTCAAACGCTTTGCCAATGCTCCGTGTCCCGGCAAATAACTCCAAAACTTTCATCTCAATCTCCAAACACAATGCCGCGCTCGTCCTTCAGCACGTCCTTGATGTGCTTGCGCTTGATGCGGCCTTCGTTGATCTCCTCCGCCAGCTTCTTTTCCACAAAGGCGATGGCCTCCCGCAGAATGGCGCAGCCATGGATCCCGCAGTTATGCTCCCGCCCGCAGCCCAGGCAGGCGAGGCTCCCGGTCTGCACCTTCAGCCGCCGCAGCGCGGCGATCAACTCTCGGTCACTCATTATGAAAAACCTCGCTCACGCGGCGGCACCCCAAAACGGATTGAGATTTGCCGTCGGCGCCTCTCACCATGTCGACGATTCCCCAATATGGACACCGCTTTCCGTAACAGTCCGCAAACGCCATCACGCGTCCGCCGTCATCACTCACCAAAGTAGACGGGAGCCATGGACAGACCAGGTTGCTCTTCTCTATCACGTCACATCCTCCTTTTCAGCGGCAGAAACAGCACCGCCGCGAACGAATCTTTCAAGCATCTTCATACATTCAGAGCATAAATCGTAGGTTTTTCTTGACCAATACTTCTCATCCAGATCGCGGTCAATCAGAAGTAAAGCATTTGCCTTCTCGCTGGCTCTGAACTGTGCTTGATCTTCATAGTGTTCGTAATACTTACCGCAGCGATCACACTTTTTCGCTCTCATCATCGCCACCTCCGCAAGCCTTCAGCTGCACAACGGCTTCAACCTCCCCGATGTTGAGATATATTGGGATTCCCGATACGGCACCAGTGTAGTTGAAAGATGTGAGCTCGCCCGTCAACCCGTTATACTTACATTTAACGCCTTCTGCACAGACATCAAAGTGCTGCCCAGACTTCAAGTATACTCGCACAACGATCATGCATTCACCTTCTCCCGCAGCACCGCGATCTCCTCGGCGTACCGGGCACAGCGGGCCACCAGCTCCTCCAGCCGGTCGGCGGCATCCACGGCAATGCGGTCGCAGTCGCAGCCCGCATAGTCGACACCGTCAACCGTCTCTTCCATGTGATAGGGGCAGGTTCTGCAATCCAGCTGCGGCCCCGGTACCTGTGACGAGCATCGCAGCGCCGCCGAGATCTTCTCAGTATTCACCCCTTATCCACTCCTTTCTTCCGCTCCATCTTATCCAACCCGGCAGACACCGCCCGCCAGACGTTAATTGACATCTTCTCCCGGTTCAGCATCCGGGCCAGCATCTCAGCGCTGATCCGCTTGCCATCCGCTTCACCGCACAGCGCCGCCAGAGGGGCCAGGCTCGTCAACCCGCCCTTCCCGCGGTAGGCCGTCAGCCTCTCCAGCGTGGCACGTTTGAACTCTGCCGTGGGCGGTGCGCCCCGCTTCGTCGCCGCAGGCGGCGCCTCCGGCTTCGTGGCGGGCACGACGTGCTCCGCCATCTTTCGCATCGCGTTCTCCGTTGGGAGGGGCAGCGGCGCCGCGGCTATGGCTTTAGGGGGGGGTACCGGAGGAACGCCCCGTTCCTCCGGTAGTTCTTCCGCCAGTTCCAGCGCCCGCACCGCCAGTACCCATAGCTCCACGTCATCATAGGTCGCGCACGCATGGCTCGTCACCTTGCCGCGCAGATAGGCCGCCAGGGCGGTGCATTGTCCCTTCGTCAGATCAATCCTTGTCATGCTGCCGCCCCCCCTCAGAGCGCCTCAAGCGCTCCGTCATAGCTGCCGCCGCATCGCCTTCCAGGAAGAAAGAATACCCTTCGTTCTTGTCCAAATTCAGATCCCACACAGGAGAATCCTCTCGGGCCAACACATCCCGCATAATTTCCTTGCAGCCCTTCGCTATCGCAGGGCCGGCGCGGTGGTACAGATGCGTATACAGCCCGTGAACGATCACACAGATTTCAGCAGCAATCTCCAGCCCGCTTCCGGCAAACGTCATGGTGCTTACGCCCTTGTCAATCTTCACGTTAATCATCGTTCCCGTCCTCCTTTTCCACATCCGGCAGCGCCAGCCACCGGACGACACGCACATCGATTTTGTCTCCGCCTTTCCCAAACCGGAACGCTTCGCCATCCCACCGGCAGAGCGAGCGGGATGTCAGCTCACCGTCGCCGCTCAGGTCGAACTCCGCCACCACGTCACACGGCTCTGCCGGCGTTGTCCCGCCTGGCATCCACGCGGCAAGTGAGGTTTGACCGGCGCAGACCTGCGGGACGGCGGTCACTTCATCCGCCATACGCGGCTCGTTGGTTCGCAGCATCAGGTAATCCACGCTGCAGCCCAGCGCATCCGCCGCAGCCACCCATCGATTGATATGCGACAGGCCAACGTTGTAGCCGAACGGAACTCCTTCATTTGGCTCGATTTTCTCGCGGCCGGCTTCGAGAGACTCCGCCCTCTCAATAAGCCCACTATATGGGCAGTCGATTTTCTCAAAATACTGCCTCGGCGTCAGGCCTGCCCGCTCGCGCAGAGCGCCGAACCGCCGCCAAATGGCACCGATTCGCTCGACGTTGGGGCGTTCCTTCGCTTCTTTCTCCGCTGCCTCCCGCTGCCGCTCCGCCTTGGCGGCGGCCTTCAGCTCCTTCTGCTTTCCGATCAAATTCGGACACACATCTTTGCAGTTTTGCAACGAGTTGCACTTTGCGCAGCAGCCATACTCACAGCCGCAGTCCGACCAGCGGCTCTTGACCTTCGCCTTGACAACGTGCGCGACCTGCGTCTCCTTGTGTGTGCAGGCACCGCCATCGGGGCACTTCGCCGGGCTACCGTTAATCTTGTTCACGGCCTTAGTCACAGCCTCCACCGTACTCGCGTAGAGGTATTTCAGGCCGCTGTTGCTCTGATCCTGACCGCGATACGCATCCACCACCTTCCATTGGATGGCCACCGGCAAGCGGGCCAAATTATAGGCCGCGTCCTCGCTCATACGCTTGGTCTGAGGACCATCCCAGTACACCTTGCAGATGTCCGGCGCGAGACTCTTCCGTATAACATCCAGCCGCGCCAGCTTGCTCTTGCTGATCTTACAGGCCTCGGCCACATGATCCCGCATGCGGCCGGGAAACTCGTAGCCTTCCTCCTTCAGCTGGTACAGAAGCTCCCGCACCTTCTCCACCTGCTGGGAGATCTCCGGGGAACTCAGCGCACGGGTACTGCTATTGGCGTAGATCAGGCGCAGCTCCCGCAGCGCCGGGGACGCCTCGCCCCGTTCCCGGATGCAGGGCACCTCCCGCAGATCCGTCCGCCCTTCCTCCACCAGCTTGCGGATGGCCGCCGTGCGCCGATGGCCGGAGACGATCACCACATGGCCATTCTCGCCGTCACGCACCCGAATAGGCTGCTGCAGGCCGACGGTGGCGATATTGTCTGCCAGCGCGTCCAGATCACTGAGCTGGTAGAAATTGTTCTGGTCTTTGTCCAGAAGATCCACGTCTATGTACTCGATCTGCTCTCGCCCAGTGTCCGAATTGGACACCGGCTGCGCCAGTGTCTTGAGGTAGTCGCCCATTTCAAACTTCTTCGCCATCGTTCACGCCTCCTTCCCGCAGGTACTCCCACACCCACGCCCGATAGTCCAGCGACGCCGCGCTCCGCGGGCTGTAATCCATCACCGGCCTCCGCTGGAAGGTGCTCTCCGGCACCTTTTCCGTCCGGCGTATCACCGTGGTGAACACCGGCAAGCTCAATCCGCGCAGCAGCGCCTCGCCCTGCCGCACCACCTCACTGTTGTGCCACTGGCAGATCAGCACGCCGGCCACCTTGATGCCGGGGTTTGCAGCCTTCATGCCGTGGATCTGCGCCGCCATATCGCTGACGCCCCACATGGAGAAGCCGTCCACCACCATGGGGATCACCACCTCGTCCGCGGCCATCAGAGCGGCGCAGCTGGCCGCCGTAAAGCCCGGCGGGCAGTCGAAGATCATATACTCCACGCCGTCCTGCGCCGCCGCGTCCCGGAAGTCCCGCAGCGAGTGGATGCTATGAATGCTGCTCCTCAGCGCCTTCACGTCCAGGGCATACAGGGAGCTGCTGCCCGGTAGTAGCTGTACCTTGCCCTCGCCGTCCACCGGGATGGTGTTGTCGCTCCACACCGACTCGCTATCGCCCAGCAGTACGTCGGCCACCGTGGCGGTGTTGTCCGGATCCAGATCCGGGAAGTAAAACCGCGTCAGGCTCATTTGCCCGTCGCAGTCAACGATCACAGAATTCCTCCCGGCGCGGCGCAGCGCGTCGGCCAAAGTGAGGGATGTTACCGTTTTTCCCACGCCGCCCTTCAGGTTCATGATTGCTATTGTTCTCACGTTTTTGCACCTCGTTTTCTTTCGTTTTCTCGCACCGCACACACTCGCGGTACGCATATATCCCCGTCCGCCGCTCCACCACGGCGAACCGACCCTCCGGGTGGATCCAGACCACCCGGCACGGTACTTCCTTGCAGACAGCTTCGCTGCTGTCCTTGCAATATCGCAGCACAAATGGCTTGTGCATGATCGTATCGCCTACCTGCATATCACTCCTCCTTGCCGGGGAACGGGCAGTCCGGGTCATGTGGGTCAATCTCCCGGATGCCGATCTGCCCCGGCGACTGCTCCCGCGCCCTCTGCTTGGCGACGTGGCCGGCGTTGACGTACTTGAGCATGGCCGCGTGGCCGTCCGGCCCAGTCATCATGGCGAAGCGCTGCCGAGCTCCGTCAAAGAACAGCGGCCACCGACCCAATCGCCCTTCCTTCTGCTTGTCGATTTTGAGAAACCGCATTTTGTTGGGGTCGCACTCCACGTCGAAGATCTTCGTGCCGGGCTTCGGCTTATACAGCAGCATCACGATATCCGCGTCCTGCTCCAGCTGGCCGGTCTCCTTCAGATCGTGCATATTCGGCTCCTTCCAGCCCCCCTGCTTCTGGGGCCGGGTCAGCTGCGCCAGCTCTACCACCAGCGTCCCGCTGCTCTGGGCAAAGGTGTGCAGCGCACGGGACACCCCGGCAAACGCCTGGGCACTGCCGGCGCGGAGATCGCTCTCCGGCGTCACCAGCTGCACATAGTCGATAAAGATCACGTCGAAGCCATAGGAACGGCTCACGCTCTGGATCTGGCTGGCGGTCATGCCGCTGCCCTGGATCAGCGTCAGGGACCGGGAGATCACATCCCCGCTGTCGTTGGCGATGCGCTGCCAGTCCGCTTCCTGCAGCTGCTTCCGCTTCACGGCGTTGAAGTCCAGCCCGATCACCGTCGTGGCCAGACGCTGCGTCAGCTTCTTCTTGCCCGTTTCCAGGCTGAAGAACCCCACGTTTCGCTCCTTGGCCATGTGATAGGCCATGGCCAGCGCCAGGGCCGTCTTGCCGCTGGAGGGCTCGCCGCCGATGACCACCACGTCGCCCTTCTCGGTGTAGGTACCCTCGTCCAGCTCTCGGATGCCGTAGCTGATGTAGTCCGCCTCCGCCTGATCCGCCTGCGCTGCCATGAAGTACTCCATGGCCTCCCGCATGGACCAGGCGTCCACGCCCTTCCCGGTGTCCAGCACCTGGCCCAGGGCGGCGATATGCTCCCGGCACTCATCCACGCTTACGCACGATGTCAGCTCCGCAGCGATGTCTCGTATGCGGGCCAGCGCCGCCTGCTGGTGCATATCGCTGGCACTCGCTTCGTCCTCAAACGGGGCGCCGACTACCTCCAAAACGCGGGTGCTGACACCGGTCTGGCTGTTCGCCTTCCCTATGGGTTCTTCGCCGGTGGCCAGAATTACGCTGCGCCAGGTGCGCAACTCCTGCAGGCCGCCGTCCTTACTGCCACGGCTCCTGCCGGTGCCGTTGGCCAGCATATATACGATCTTTTCAAGCCCTTCCTGCTTGTTGCCTGCCAGCTGGCGTTCATCAATGCCCAGGGGCAAATCGCAGTAAAAGCCGGCCATTCGTTCCAACGCCACCTGTGTGGCGTTGAAATTTGCCATGAGCCTTTCGGGATCACCCCAGGCGGAAAGAGCTGCTTTCAATGCTGCCGTCTTGCCGCCTCGGCTGCCACCCCAGTTGTACACGAAGAAAATTCGCTGCTTGATGATCGCCAGCAGGGGAGCTGCAAAGCTGGAAGCCAGGATGAATCGGAAGCGGTAGCGGTTCCGGTGCTGGGTCATGGTTTCCCGCCATGCGTCCAGGGTTCCATTCTTGAGGTACGCCGTGGCCCAGCGGGTCATGCTCGGTTCGATGTCCAGCACCATATCCGGGGCGTGGCCGGGCAGAAACCGGTGGCGGCTCTGCCAGCCAAAGGTGGAGGTGCTTTCCTGCAGGCCGAGGGCGTCTATGTTCTCTTGCTCCAATGCGCCCAAGAATCGCACCACCTGTTTGGCGTTCTCGCTGGTTACAGTGCAGCCCTTATCAGCCAGGGTGATGCTGCGGCTCTGGAATATCATAGAGCGAGGGAAAATAGCGTCGTGCCACTCGCCGTCACGTTTCCAGGCGACCTCTATTTTTTCTTCGCCTGTGTCGGTGCGTTTGAGGCGCTTGGTCAGGATGATCGGCGTTCTACATACGCAGACGAGCTGGTCGGTCTTTTCGTCAATGCGGCTTATACCAAATTCGCCATACTGCCAGCCGGGAGGCTGCCGCAGGTTCTTCGGTGCGCCCTCGATGGCGGCGGGAACATCGTCGGCCAAATGGTCAAGGTCTACGACCTTCGCATTTTCCAGCAGCTCGTCGAGCTTGTCCTGGGCGGCATCCTTGCCCAGCTTGATATATAGGGCAGAGGGGTCTTTCTCTCCTGCATCCGCGCAGGAAAATGTTTTCACCTCGCCTTTATACCCGGCGTTTTTCAGGGCTTCGGTCACCTTCTCGAAAAAGGTTTGTCCGCCTCGGTCCGGCTCCTTGTGAATGTAGAGGGTTTCGATGCTTTTGAGATCCTCTACCCACTCCGGCTTGAATGTACTTGCACCGGGAATGCCGAGCGCCGGGTAGCCAAGGAACCAGAGCGTTTGTGAGTCGCTCTCGCCCTCGACCAGAATCGTGTACCCGGCCATCTCCATGCCTTCTTTACGCCAGAGGCCGTATGGAATCATCTTTCCGGCTGATCCATACCCCCACTTGAAGCTGTGGTTTCCCATGCGCTTGCGGGTGACCTGGACCTTGCTTTCGGTGTTGAAATACGGGATTTTGACGTAAGGGGTGCCGTCCTGCTCCTGCTTGCTTTCCAGGCTGCATACCATGTGGAGCCATTCCGCCGGGAGCTTCTTTTCAGCTGCGTAGTCCTCAACGGTGTAGCTTTTGGGCTTCGCCGGTTCCTTTTTGGTTTCGTCCACGCCATGCTCCCGAAGAATTTTCTTGTATGCGTCGGCGTTGGAGGTTCCATCCAATTCAGCCCGGAAGCTGACGTAATTGCCCGCCTTGCCGCAGGCAAAGCATACAAATTTGCCGGTTTTCAGATCCACCGAAAAGCTGGGCTTCCGGTCGTCGTGGAATGGACAAAGGCTCACCATGCGGTCGTGCTTGAATTCTGGTTTCTGGACGAACTTGGTGTATTCTTCTTTGTAGTTCACCAACTCGTCAATGTTTACTTTATCCACTGGTGCATCCTCCAAAATAAAAATATGCGGGCTGCAGGCTGTTCGTCCTGCAGCCCGCACGGGTCATTCGGAGGCGTTGATCAGAACGGCACGTCTTTGCTTACTTCCACAAAACCTTCCGCGTCTGCATTGGTGGGGGCTTCTTCGGGCTGCTGCTCCACAACGGGAACCGTAGAGGCAACGCTCTTGATCCAGTCCACCGTGGGCTTGACCTGTTCGATCTGCGCCGGGGTCAGGTCGCCTGCTTTGGTGAACACGCAGCTGCTGTATGCAATGCCGTCCGCGCTCTTTTCGCGCTTGAGCTTGATGGTGGTCAGCACGCTGCTGGTGCGCTTGCCCTTGAGAACCAGGCGCTTTGCAATGTAGTCCTTGAAGGCCCGCAGGCTCGTAGGGGGCAGGGAAATCAGGACCGGCAGCACCTCGCCGCTGCGCAGCAGATAAATCCGGTGACCATTCTTGCAGGCTTTGCCGTTGCCCTTGCTGCTGCTGCC
>ENA-OOYV01000435-OOYV01000435.1-human-gut-metagenome-genome-assembly--contig:-NODE-435-length-30167-cov-20.333422_pt1 | contig 30167 bp, 34 predicted proteins | sample MGYA00241704_ERZ501380 | MGnify/ENA primary metagenome ERZ501380 (study PRJEB25962, sample SAMEA2042984) | human gut metagenome | biome: human gut; feature: human-associated habitat; material: faeces...
ATATTTGGTTTGTTATCAGATTCGTTTTATAAATACATTATCCAGCAATAATAGATACCGACGAGAATAAATACCACGCCCACAATCAAATTCATCCATTTCTGCACTTTCTGCATCCTGCCGTAGAAATTTCCTATCTGCTGTACACTGAAAGCAAGAATCCATGCCACGGCAAGCACAGGTATGGCTGTGGCAATGGCGAATACCATGGGCAGTAAATATCCGACTGTCGCTGTGGCAGACATCGGTATCAGCATACCGAAATAGAACACGCCGCTTGTCGGACAGAAAGCAAGGGCAAACAGTACTCCAATCAGCAGGGCACCCCATCCACCCTTTCTGGCGAGACCTTCCGCATTTCCGTTGAATCCGAACTTCGGGAGATTCAGTTTGTCACCAAAGAGCATGAACAGACCTATCACGAGCAGAAGCGGACCCAGAACAAGTTCCCCCCATGTTCCGATAGCCTTTTGTATGCCGAATATACTGGAACCTTCTTTCAGAATCATAATCAATACTGCTCCAAGCAGGGTGTATGAAAGAATACGCCCCAGCGTATAGAGCAGGCCGTTCCGGAAAACGAGCTTTCTGTTCTCAATGTCTTTTCCGATAAATCCGATGGCCGCTATGTTTGTCGCCAGCGGACAAGGTGATAATGCTGTCAACAGTCCGAGCAGAAACGCCGTCAGTACGGGAGTGGAGCTGTTATCCAGCAACGTCTGTAACCAATCCATAACCTTCTCAATTATTTCAGCATCTTATTAACAGCCTTTACCAACCCAGACTTGAATACGTCCGGTGACTTGCGGGCATTTCCGAAAGCAAATTCGGTCATATTCTCGCTTGTTTCCTGACCGTTCTTATACTTAACGACAAACAGCGATGACCAGGTTACCTCATACTTTTCAGCTATCTTCTCATTTTCTTTCTTACTGATATCTATTACTTTAAAAACGACCTCACCTTTTTTAATCTGGTCAGCAAAACTTTCTTCCATTGCTGCTTTTGTATTGCTTTCGATAGCCATACAGGTAGCGCAACGCTGCTTTCCATGAAAATACAATACTTCCACGTGGTCTTTTGCCGTTACTTCTTTTTGAGTCTGCGTTTCAGTTCCATTCTTTGCATTCATGTTGCAAGAGATAAAGGCGAAACACACAGCAAGCAAGAATAAAATCTTTTTCATGTCCTTCTATTTTTATTGTTAGTTATTCGCGAAACTACGAATTTACTTTTCAAAAAAAGAGCTTATTTACAGCAACTCTTTTTCTTACATATAGGTTGGCAAAAAAAATCTGCAAACATCTTTTTTGCAGTTTCCCAGTTTTCCTTGTTGATACAGTATTTTACTTTCGGCGTTTCAATTTCTCCCTGAATAAGTCCGGCATCTTTCAACTCTTTCAAATGCTGCGATACCGTGGCCTTTGCAATGGGAAGTTCTTCATGAATGTCACCGAAAAAGCAACGTTCTTGAGATAACAAGAACTGAAGTATGGCTATACGTGCCGGATGCCCCATCGCTTTTGCAAAACGGGCTATCTTCTCCTGCTCTTCTGTATACTTCTTCTTCATCCTTTCTATCCCTTATTTGTTTGTTGTTCGCAAAAATACGAATACACTTTTAATTAATCAAATGAATTATCATATTTTTATTTTTAAAACACTTGTTATCCCTTCCAGCAAAGATAAATCCCAATCCTGATTTGCCAATTGCATTTATTTCTTTTTCCATCTTTTTCTACATCTTTCCTACCTCTGAAACCAATTAAGCAATCACTCAAATATCTTTAAACGACCTATGCCATTATTGATAAACTAAATATTCTTATGTAAAGATTAGGCAGATACATCTTATCAAAATCCAAATATTACAAATCCAAGTAAACGTATCATATTATTCCTTTTATTACTTACAAAGTAAAAGTCCGGTGAAACTTATAATACTATTGTTACAATTGTGATATTTTTATGCTAATTAGAGTTTAAATTAGAAGAAATGGAAAATAGTTCATTAATATTTTGCCCATATAAGAATATTACTTATATTTGCCGAAAACCAAATGAAAATGAATATATGAAACAGGCTATATTTAAAATAATGCTGCTACTTGCGGTCATCTTTATGAAAATAGAGGTGACAGAAGCAGTTTCATATAATCAGATTTCAAACAAGATACAGACTTCGTCCACAATATCAAATCAGACAAATACAGATGAGTACCTCAATTTTATCCATACGACTTTGGATAAAGCTCATGATTTGTTTAGTACCCTAAATCAGGATAACTATGTATTCAACAATTCGTTGAATGAGCGAGTACTACGTAATGATGAACTAAACATTAATTTTGCATTACGTTTATTATTATTTTATCATTCCCTACGTGAGGTAGGTTTGTTGAAGGACAAGGAGTGCCTTCACCCTTCAACCAACATTCATTGTGTGATTCCTTCATGCGAATACTATGTATTTGCCATGAGAAAAATCATTATTTAGTGGTTTTATAGATTTAGTTGTTTTTCTCTGCTCCGATGCGGTTTGTATCGGAGTAGAATAGAGTTTCTTGCCTCAAATTCTCGAGACAGGCAAGTCATTCATATCTTATTATCTAAAAACAAAATTCTATAAAACTCATAAATTATGAAAACTCATAACTCAAATAAATCATTTAAGGGAATTAAAGCTGCAGGTTTAGTTATCATCGCATGTTTCATTGTTGCTATATGCATCTATCATTTTGTATTTGGAAACCCAGCTAACTTCATGAATAATGACCCTAATAATCATCCACTTCCGGGTAATATGTTAGGCACTATTTATAAAGGTGGAATTATTGTACCTGTAATTCAAACACTCTTACTTACAGTACTTACTTTAAGCGTAGAACGGTATTTTACTATTCGTGCATCTTTTGGAAGAAACAAACTTTCCAGATTCGTAGAGCAAATTAAAAATGCTTTGACCAAAGGCGATATGGAGAGAGCACAAGAATTATGTGACAAGCAACGTGGTTCAGTGGCCAATGTAGTAAGCAGTGCTCTTGGAAAATATCGAGAGATGGAAAAAAACAATGAACTGACTAAAGAACAAAAGATTATTGCTATACAAAAAGAACTGGAGGAGGCTACCGCACTTGAACTTCCCATGATGCAACAGAATCTGCCTATCATTGCCACCATTACCACTTTAGGAACTTTGATGGGATTGCTGGGAACCGTAATTGGTATGATTCGTTCATTTGCTGCACTTTCAGCCGGAGGAGGTACTGATTCCGTTGCTTTGTCTACTGGTATTTCCGAAGCTCTAATCAACACGGCGTTTGGTATCTTGACGGGTGCATTGGCTGTTATTTCTTATAACTACTATACTAATAAGATAGACAAACTGACATATAGTCTTGACGAAGTAGGCTTCTCCATTGTACAGACTTTTGCTGCTACTCATTGATCCTGTCCTAAATCTTCCTAGTGCAGAGAAGAACAGAGGTTTCACAAAAAAAATCGACTATGAGTAGAGCTAAAATTCAGAAAAAAAATATGTTCATCGACATGACAGCCATGAGCGATGTAACAGTGCTGTTGCTTACTTTTTTCATGCTAACAGCTAGCTTTGTAAAAAAAGAACCTGTCCAGGTTGTCACTCCTGCGTCAATTTCCGAAATAAAAATACCCGAGACGAACATCATGTCCATTCTAGTTGATCCGGAGGGCAGAATTTTTATGAGTCTTGACAAGCAGACTGACATGGCAGCTACGTTAGAAGCTATGGGGAAGGAATATGGAGTTACGTTTACTCCACAGGAGATAAAGAAGTTTTCGTTATTCCAAACGTTTGGAGTTCCAATGAAAAACATGAAATCTTTCCTTTCACTTAGTACAGAACAGCAAGACCGCACCTTAAAAGAGCTAGGAATTCCTTGTGATAGTGTAGACAATCAATTTAAAGCTTGGGTACGTAATGCCCGCGCTGCGAATCATGACTTGCGCATTGCTATCAAGGCTGACCAGCAAACTCCATACGTGGTCATAAAAAAAGTGATGAACTCTCTTCAAGACCTTAAAGAAAACAGATACAATCTGATAACTTCTTTAAAATCAGGCCCTGAAGAATAAAGACTAAATAATTATGGCTGAAATTCAAGAAAATAACAATAAAGAAAAGAAAGGCAATAAACAGAAGAAAATGAATATTCGTGTGGATTTTACTCCAATGGTAGACATGAATATGTTATTGATCACATTCTTCATGCTGTGTACCTCTCTAAGCAAGCCACAGACGATGGAAATCAGTATGCCTTCCAATGACAAAAACATCACTGAAGAACAGCAAAATAAAGTCAAGGCCTCTCAGGCACTGACTTTATTGCTGGCCGAAGATGGAAAACTCTATTATTACGAAGGTGAGCCGGATTATAAAAATTATAGTTCGCTAAAAGAAACAACTTACGATGCCAACGGATTACGTAAATTATTGCTTAATAAAAATTATGAAGCAGTCAAGAAAGTACGTGAACTAAAAGAGAAAAAAGCAAGACTCGAAATATCAGACGAAGAATGCAAGCAGGAAATAGCTAGTGTAAAATCAGGGAAAGATACACCAACGGTCATCATCAAAGCTACAGACAAATCGACTTATAAAAATCTGATAGATGCATTAGACGAAATGCAAATCTGTAGCATAGGGAAATATGTGATTGTTGATATTACAGATGGTGATTTATTCCTGATAAACAACTATCTCTCTCATGGCGAGTTAAGTCACAGTACGACAAACAGAAATGTATAACTTTTAAAAAAAGGAAAAATGTCAAAGGTTGATTTAACTTCTTTGGAATGGTGTGAACTCATTTTCCAAGATAGAAATAAAAGTTACGGCGCTTATAAGATGCGTCAAGATTTAGGTAAGCGGCAGACAGCTGCTCTAATTATCGTCACAATTGTAGCATTGGTAGGATTTACATTACCACGTTTAATCAGAATGGCTATGCCGGCCCCAAAAGAAGAAATGGTAGAAGTAACCCAACTTTCTGCTTTAGAGGAACCGGAAATAAAAGAAGAGGCGATTAAAAAGGTAGAACCTATTGCTCCTCCCCCTCCTGCTCTTAAAAGTACCATCAAATTTACGGCACCTGTCATTAAAAAAGATGAAGAGGTACATGAAGATGATGAACTAAAAAGCCAGGACGAATTAACACAAGCCAAAGTACAGATATCCATCGCAGATGTAAAGGGGAACGATGAATTGAACGGGAAAGACATTGCCGACTTACAGGAAGTCATTACCCAAGCTCCGGAAACGCAAAAAAAAGAAGAGCCTTACACCATGGTGGAACAGATGCCGCAATTTCCAGGAGGACCGGCTGAATTGCTCAAGTATATTGCCAGGAACCTGAAATACCCTGTAATAGCACAGGAAAATGGTATACAAGGCAAGGTTATCCTTCGTTTTGTGGTTTCCGCCCAAGGACATGTGGAAGACGTAAAAGTCCTTCGCTCTTTAGATCCTTATTGCGATAAAGAAGCAATACGTGTAGTAAAGTCACTACCACAATGGATTCCCGGGAAACAGAACGGACGTAATGTACCGGTTTATTATACCTGCCCGATTGTTTTTAAATTACAGTAATTATTAAAGTGTATGAAAAAGAAATTAGTACTATATCTGTTATGCATACTCATGCTTTCGGCCTGTACTTCTTCTAAGGAAAAAGGACAAGCAGAAACCCTATATTCAGGTGCAATTCGGATTGCAGTAGACGAGTCATTCAAACCCATCATAGAAGAGGAACTACAAGTTTATCAGGCACTAAATCCAGAAGCGTTAATTACCCCTATTTATTGCAGTGAGGTAGAGGCTGTCAACTTGTTGCTAAAAGATAGTGTACGGTTAGCAATCACCAACCGTCGGCTTACAGAAAAAGAATTAATTTCTTTTCATACACGTAAATTTTTCCCTGAATCTATCAGATTCGCTTACAGTGGTATTACTCTCATTACTCATCGTAGTAACCCAGACTCACTGATAACATTGGAAGATTTCCGGCGGATTGTAACCGGTAAAATTACAAAATGGAAAGAATTAAATCCTCAATCAAAATCAGAACATATGCAAGTAGTGTTCGACAATCCTAACTCGGGAACAGTACATTATGTCATTGATTCAATCTGTCAAGGGAAAGCTCTTTCTGACTCACTAAGAGCCTTGAAAAACAATGAAGAGGTAATTGATTATGTAGCAACAACACCTAATGCTATTGGTATTATTGGTGCCAATTGGATAAGGAACAAGGCAGATACAACTCACCTTTCCTTTAACCAAAAGGTTAGAGTCTTATCAGTATCCGATAGTACCCAAGCTACCTCTAACAACAGCTATAGGCCTTATCAGGCCTATCTGGCTCTAAAAAAGTACCCGATGACACATGAGGTATATATTCTTATCAACGACCCTAGGGGAGCACTTCCTACTGGACTGATGACTTTCCTTACCGGAGAACGTGGACAGCGGATTATCCTTAAGTCTGGTTTGGTACCAGCTACACAACCAGTCCGAATTATAAACGTAAAAGATGATTTCTAATTTTAATAAGTAACTTAACCTATGATTAAAAATAAAGTCTTATATCTGATATGCAGCGGATTAATATACTCCACTTCATACTGCTTTGCCCAGGAGAAACTTACTGCTGAAACCCAACAGGAAATAGCACAGATTGCAGCAGGTATCAATAAAACACCGGAAGCAGCTAACAGAGGATTCAACGAATTACTAAAGGGCAAAAATAAAAAAAACATCTCCATACTAGTTGCGATAGGCAATGCTTATCTGAGTCATAATTGTTTAAGCGAAGCACAAGCCTATGCCTACAATGCGATGAAAATCAATTCTAAATCATCACCTGTATATATGTTGGCTGGCGACATTGCTCTGGCGCAAAAAAATGTTGGTATGGCATGTGGATACTATGAGCAGGCCATCCTATTTGATACTAATTGCTATGATGCCTATTTCAAATACGCACGTGCCTATCTCGGAGTGAATCCTCAACTGTCTATCGAAATGTTGACAAAATTAAAAGCAAATCATCCTGAGCTATCTGAGGTAAACCGAGAATTGGGTAATGCATATTATCAAGCAAAAAATTATGGTAAGGCCAAATCTGCTTACGACGAATTCATGCAACAAGGTACTCCCAGTGCGCAAGATTACAGCCGTTATGCCATGCTTTTATATCTAAATAAAGATTATACGCAGTCACTGAAATCTGTAAATGAAGGACTTGCCATAGACAAGGATAACCATCTTTTGAAACGTTTGCGAATGTACGATTTATATGAGACAGGTGCCTACAAAGAAGGACTTGAAGCCGCCGATGTATTTTTCAACGGCCAGGAAGAGAGCGATTATGTGTATTTGGACTTTTTGTACCATGGTCGTCTGTTACAGTCAAATCAGCAAAACGAAGAGGCGATACAATGGTTTGAAAAAGCGATTAAAGCAGATACCTCACATGAACATCCAGAAATAATAAAAGAGGCATCTGCTGCTTATGAAAAGCTACAGAATTATCCAGAAGCAATTCATCTATATTTACTTTATTTAGATGAGCTGAATGAAAAAGCTGAAGTAAGTGACAGGTTCTTGCTCGGAAGATTGTATTATATGGCGGCAGGAGGCAATACGGTTAATGAATTAGAAAAGAAATCTTATCTAAAAAAAGCCGATGAAATATTTGCTGAAATATCTCAACGTGTACCAGATAATTATCTTGGCTATTTTTGGAGAGCCAGAACCAATGCTATGGCCGATCCTGAAAGTACAGAAGGACTGGCTAAACCCTACTATGAATCGGCTTTAGCTTTATTGGAAACGAAAGCAGACGCTTCGAAATCACTCATCATAGAATGTGAAAGTTATCTGGGCTATTATCATTTTTTGAAGAAAGACTATGAACAATCTAAGGTATACTGGAATAAGATTCTCCAGTTAGATCCTGAAAATGCAATAGCTAAACAAGCACTACAAGAATTATAAATTATCTATATTTTTTATTTATAATAGGAACAGAATTTATGGAAACCTTCAATTTATCACAATCATATCCCACTCAAGATGTAAAAAAACAGACGAGTTTCCTCACCATAGGCCTTTCAATATGCTTGCTTGCTGTTGGCATCAGTCTGTTTTTCTTGCCTGCAAACCAGCTGGAATCCAATATAAATGCACTAAGAATTGTTTCCGGAAGTTTACTTGTAGGTATTTCAGTCTATTTTTTAAGCTTCCGTGTTCGTTATCAGGCTTATGTAGGAACAGGTAGTAGGATATGCAAAAAAAATTTAATATTCAAAAAAGAACAGTTCTATGTTTTAGAAAAATATCTAACAGATTATTGTGACTTTCCTGCCATACCAGAAGAAGAACAACAACGGCTGTATTTACTGGTAATTCACTCAAAAGATAATCAATATGTTGCATTTCAAGTGTTGAGCTACATTACTTTTTTATACGAACCAGTAACAGAACCGTGTTATCTGAAACAAGAACAAGCAGTTACATTTATGAAAACTCTACATAAATCACATGGATTTCTTCATTGACATTTTCTTGCATATAGATCAATATCTTATCACGTTCATACAGGAGTATCATGAATGGACATATCCCTTACTGTTCTCAATCGTCTTTTGTGAAACCGGACTTGTAGTCCTGCCATTTCTGCCCGGAGACTCTCTCCTATTTGCCTCCGGTGCAGTGGCATCACTTTCAGAGATACCGTTAGAGCTTGATCGGTTAATGCTAACCTTTTCCACAGCAGCCATACTTGGTGATTCCTGCAACTACTTCATTGGACTTTACTTCGGAAAGAAATTATTCACAAAACTAAATTCAAAAATTTTCAAACAAAATTATATAGAAAAGACCCATTCTTTTTTTCATAAATATGGTAGAAAAACAATCATTATTGCCAGGTTTATTCCAGTGATACGTACTTTCACACCGTTTGTTGCTGGAATGGGAAATATGAATTATTACACATTTATAATTTATGATTTCATTGGTACGATTATCTGGGTTTCTCTATTTTGCATAACAGGCTATTTTTTCGGAAACATTCCTTTTGTGCAACAAAACTTTGAAATACTTGTGATAGGCATCGTGTTGATCTCACTCTGCCCTGCTTTCATTGAATATATACGAATAAAAAATAAACAAATAACAATATGAAAAATTCTTTGTTAAGCCGATTTATACCCAAACAAAACAAATTTTTCCCATTATTAAACCAATTATCACAAATAGTACTCAACGCTTCCAGACTCCTAATTGACAGCATGGAGTATGGTACACCAGAAAAGCGACAAGAATTTTACCATAAAATTAAAGCCCTTGAAAAAGAAGGAGACCAAATGATTCAACGAATTTTTATAGAACTCGGCCAGACTTTTATCACCCCCTTCGACAGAGAAGACATACATGACCTAGCTTCTTCCATTGACGATGTAGTGGACCGAATTCATAGTGCTTCAAAACGGATTGCCATCTACAATCCAAATACTATCTCAAGCAGTGGAAAAAAATTAGCCATCCTCATTTTACAAGGGACATCGCTTATCTGTAAAGCTATGAATAATCTGGAAACTCTTAACAAAAATTCATCAAAACTAAAAGACTATTGTTCACAACTTCATGAAATAGAAAATCGGGCAGATGAAGTCTACGAACTGTTTATCATGCAGCTATTCAATGAAGAAATGAACGGCATAGAACTGATAAAAACAAAAGAAATCATGCAAGAGCTAGAAAAGACAACAGATGCCGCAGACCATGTCGGTAAAGTTCTCAAAAACATCATTGTAAAATATGCCTGAAAAAAGACATAGAATATGGATTTACTCACTACTATTATTGTATTGGCACTACTTTTCGACTATATCAATGGCTTTCATGATGCAGCCAATGCAATAGCCACCATTGTATCTACCAAGGTATTGACCCCGCTTCAAGCTGTAATTTGGTCAACTTGCTTCAATTTTATGGCATTTTTTATAGCCAAATACCTCATCGGTGATTTTGGCATTGCCAATACCGTATCGAAGACAGTTCATGAACAATACATTACTTTACCTATCATTTTATCAGGAGTAATTGCTGCTGTTATTTGGAATTTGTGGACCTGGTGGAGAGGAATTCCCTCTTCTTCATCACATACACTTATAGGTGGATTTGCAGGAGCCGCAATTACAGCTTATGGATTCCGTGCCATTCAAAGTATAGTCATACTAAAAATCGTACTTTTTATCTTCTTAGCTCCTATTATAGGTATGCTTGTAGCCTTCATATTCACTCTGATAGTACTTAACTTATGTCGAAAGGCCAATCCTCACACCGCAGAAAAATGGTTTAAGAGATTACAACTATTTTCTTCAGCCTTATTTAGTATTGGACATGGATTAAACGATTCCCAAAAAGTAATGGGTATTATTGCAGCCGCACTGATAGCAGCCCACTCACAAGGTATCGGTATGGGGGTGAATAACATAGCAGATTTACCAAACTGGGTAGCATTCTCGTGTTTTACTGCAATCTCATTAGGAACTATGTCGGGAGGATGGAAGATAGTACGTACAATGGGAAATCGAATTACCAAAGTTACCCCTTTAGAAGGTGTCATTGCTGAGACCGCAGGTGCATTCACTCTTTATTTCACAGAATACCTAAAGATTCCGGTAAGTACTACCCATACCATATCAGGAGCCATTATAGGAGTAGGTGCTACCCGTCGTTTATCAGCTGTTCGTTGGGGAATTACCAGAAGCTTAATGACAGCTTGGACCCTTACAATTCCGATAAGTGCGATACTCGCTGCAACTATTTATAGCCTTATATCATTATTAACTTGATCTCACTGAAACATCTTATGCATAACACAATTATATCTTAACTAATCGCATTATGAGCTTTAATATAACAAAAACAAAACAGAAAAGGGTAGTCATTGTAGGAGGTGGATTTGGAGGATTAAAACTGGCAAACGAGCTACATCAGTCAGGCTTTCAGATAATCCTAGTTGACAAGAACAATCATCATCAATTTCCACCACTTATTTATCAGGTAGCCTCTGCCGGACTGGAACCCAGTTCTATTTCGTTTCCATTCCGAAAATTATTCAATAGACATCAGGATATTCATTTCCGACTGGCTGAAGCAAAACAAATATATCCAGACAGAAAAATTCTTCAAACCTCTATCGGAAACATTGATTATGATTACCTGGTACTGGCAGCAGGTACAACATCCAACTTTTTCGGGAACAAACAAATCGAAGAGGCAGCCATGCCTATGAAAACCCTGTCGGAAGCAATGGGACTAAGAAATGCTTTGCTCAGTAACCTGGAACGAAGCATCACATGTGACACTACTCAGGAACGGCGAGAATTACTGAACGTAGTCATAGTAGGTGGAGGAGCTACGGGTGTAGAAATAGCTGGAGCCATAGCCGAGATGAAACGCTACATATTACCCAAAGACTATCCGGAGATCGATCACAGTGACCTGCACATTTTTTTGATTGAAGCCGGTAACCGCCTGCTTTCCGGTATGTCCGTCAAATCTTCCCGGAAAGCCGAAGAATTTCTCCGCCGTATGGGAGTGAACATTTACCTCAATAAAAAAGTAACAGACTTTGTAGCACACAAAGTGATATTAGAAGATGGGATGGAAATCCCGACACAAACTTTTATATGGGTAAGTGGTGTACGAGCCAATGAAATAGGCAATCTATCCTCCGAAGCTATCGGACATGGAGGACGCATCCTAGTGGATGCCTATAATCAAATAAAAGGGATGAATCATGTTTTCTGTATTGGTGACCAATGCTTGATGACAAATGACAAAAACTATCCCAAAGGGCATCCACAATTAGCACAAGTAGCCATTCAACAAGGAAAACTTCTAGCCAGAAATTTAAAAAGACTGGAGAAAGGGAAGAAAATGCAGCCGTTTCACTACAAAAATCTAGGTACCATGGCTACAATAGGTCGAAATAAGGCCGTTGCAGAATTCAAAACAATCAAGACACAAGGATGGTTTGCCTGGATACTATGGCTGGTAGTTCATTTGCGGTCCATTTTGGGAGTTCGCAATAAAATCAATGTGTTACTAAACTGGATATGGAATTATCTCACATATGATCAGTCACTACGTCTTATTATTTACGCACAAAAGCCCAAAGAGATGAGGGAAAAAGAAAACAATGTACGACACTAATATAATCAGCAAATAATAAGAAAAAGGCTGCCATATGGCAGCCTTTTTCTTATTAAAGATCCTATCAATAACTTAATCGCATTATCAATTGTCTTTACATGATAAACATAAGTCATCCCAAACACCCCCTCAGAACGCGATGAGCCAACAGCTTCCAAAAAGCCGCTGGCTCATCACCTTGTCTGTCTTAAAACCGTGTTTTCTTGAAAATCTCGATACGATTCTTGATATTCTTTTCCAGACACTCCTTATACAGCCACGGCTCGCAACTATGGAAATCCCCCACATTGAGGAAACCCATGATTGGAGCATATTCACTGCCACTGTAGCCTTTCAAAACCAGCACCTTTTCCTTTTGTGCCACGCTCACCGTAATCGTGTCGTGCAAGGTAGCCGGTACATCGTCCGTACGCCAGTTTACTGGATTGATACAGAAAGCACATGGAGCAGCCACCACAGGCTGAATGTACTTCACATCACTGACAGAATTATAACATATCGTTACACCGATGTCATCGGGACCCTGGGCAGCCTTAATATTGGTAGAAGCCAACGTATCGTCAGGTGTAACCTTGTAACCCAGTACATAAGCTGCCACCATCTGTTGGTATACGTCCTCAGGCATTACCTTCAACAGTTCGACAACCGCCTTGCCACCCTGACTGAATCCAGCCAGTACAAACGGACGGCTCTTCGGACGATTCTTCAGAAAGGTTTCGAATGCGTTACGGACATCTTCAAAAGCGATTTTAAAACGATTGTTGATAATGTTCTCATCACGGGTAGCCCATCCTTCAATCGTGATATGCCGGTAAAAAGGAGAGTAAAAGTTATTATCCTTACCCATATAGGCAGCTACCCCCGAAATTTCTTTCATCATGTCATCCCGATGCTTCTTGTTGTAAACATCCGCATAGTGAACCGTTTCGCCACTATCCGTCTTCCAGTCAGTTTCCCAAGTCGATACAATGTAAAACACGTCGGCATTCTGTCCCGTCTTGTCATTCTCTTCCGTATACCAGAAAGTCGGATCAGAATAATCGGGTGCCTGAGGAATATACTCCTCCGACTCTGTTTTGCTACATCCCGAAAACAGCATGCAGAGCAAAAGGGTTATTACATAGCCTAAACGGATATTTTCTCCTTTGTTGAAACAAATTCTATTCATAAGATTTTTAATTAGATAATTCACCGATACAAGTTCTGATTCCTTCAGCTGTCAAAGTTATAGAGATTTATTGTATGGCAAATAATTTATACAAGAAATTTGTATTGCGATGAGAAAAGACATGATTTAAAACAAGAACAAGTACCCTCCCAATATAATTCAATGAAGTAAAACATTCGTTGAAAAAGCCAAATCTGACACTATCCCGACAAAGATGGTTCGGCTATGTATATAGCGGAGGACTTTCGTATGCCAACCGCCAAGATGAAACAAAACTTGCACAGATGAAAGAGAAGTCTATCCGACATGCTCATCTGCTGGTAGAGAAGCTGAAAGACCTATAATCGGTTCACGAAATAAAATAAAAGGAAAAAGGGTTCATTCAAGTATATTGGCTAAAAACAGTCCCGTAATGCCATTATACTGAAACGAACCCTTTTTGCAACCTTATACTATTAACGGATGAAATGAGTCGGAGTCCACGGCTCACTTGGAGGTATAGGTTCCCCACCCTGTTTCAGATTCTTCAATAACCACGCCATGTTTCTTCCTAACGTACGCATGGTCTGCAAACCCTCTATATCCTGAGTCGCTTCACCAGGCAATCTACCGTGCACGCTGTTCCAGTATTGTGACGATACAACGGGCATATTGTTAATCGTAAAATACTTGTTCAGGCGGTCGAATGTAGCACTGGCACCCCCACGGCGGCATACAGCTACCGAAGCTGCAGGCTTGTAGGCAAGCAGATTTCCGGCCGAATAAAACAAGCGGTCGAGCAAGGCGCAAAGCGAACCGTTGGGACCTGCATAATATACCGGTGATCCGATAACGATGCCATCTGCCGTTTCCAGTTTCTCCCTAATCTTGTTATACAATTCATCCTTGAACACACACCGTCCCAGTTCTCTACAGCGACCACAGGCAATGCAACCCTGCACTGCTTTAGTTCCGATAGACACAATTTCTGCTTCCACTCCATTAGCCTCTAATGCCTTTGCCACTTCCGACAAGGCAATGAACGTATTCCCTTCCTTATGAGGACTTCCATTAATAAGTAAAACCTTCATATTTCTTTTTATGTTTGACTTTCTACAAAGATAATGGATTTTGAATTACAGTTTCGACTGATTGAACCTTATTTTTTCCGTTTGCAGTTCGCCGAGGTTTTCGTACTTTTGCAGGAAAAATCTGGATGATTCGTCGTCCCCCTTCGTCTGTTCCTGAAGAAGAAACGTTTCACCAAAGATTACAAAACCGAAAAACAAAGAATTAGCATAGAGAGCAATGAAAAATAAAATCATCACCTTATCTGCATGGATTGCAGCACACATCACTCTCATCGTGGTACTGGTGACTGTCGTGGCACTCTTTCTCCCTTCCTCATTCAACTGGATAAGCACTTCGGCCATCACGCCGATGCTGGGCGTGGTAATGTTCGGCATGGGACTGACACTTCGCCCGTCCGACTTCAAGCCCGTCCTGCAACACCCTAAAGACATTCTTATCGGCGAACTGGCACAGTTTCTCATTATGCCTTCCCTGGCGTGGCTGCTCAGCAAGCTGCTGGCCCTGCCCGAAGAACTTGCCTTGGGCGTAGTTCTGGTTGGATGCTGTCCGGGAGGTACGGCAAGCAATGTCATCTGCTATCTGGCCAAAGGCGATGTACCTCTGAGTGTAGCAATGACCGGCGTTTCCACCCTGCTGGCTCCCGTCGTCACGCCTGCCCTCGTATGGCTGCTGGCCGGCGAATCGGTCGACGTAGACATTGCCGGCATGTTTTTAAGTATTGTGCAAGTGGTAATTGTTCCCATCGTACTGGGGTTTGCCGCTAACCATTACTTCGGACAAACCACCCGACGAATCGTACCGCTGTTACCCATGATTTCCACACTGTCCATCGCATTCATCATCGGCATCATCGTGGCACACAACTCTGCCAGTATCCTTACATGCAGTCTGATTGTAGCCGTGGCAGTAATCCTGCACAACGTACTCGGACTGGCCTTAGGCTACAGACTTACTGCCCTGACCGGAAGCGAGCCGTCTAAGCGGTCGGCCATTGCTATCGAAGTGGGCATGCAGAACTCCGGACTGGCCACTTCGCTGGCTACTACCCATTTTGCCATATTCCCTATGGCGGCCGTTCCCGGAGCCATGTTTTCCGTATGGCACAACTTTTCGGGCAGCATCGCAGCACAGATTTTCAGGAAGCAAGCGGACCGCAAGCAAAATAAAGCCTGAAGAACTTACGTTCAAACATGCCAAACACCTATTTTTTCAGTCAATACATGCGGAAAGCTGAAAAGAAACCTATAACTTTGAGCGAGGTTAAAAAAGACAATAAACCATGAAGAAAGTAATTGTAATTTCAACCAGCCTACGCACGGGTTCCAACAGCGACATGCTTGCCGACCGATTCATAGACGGTGCCCTTCAGGCAGGTCACGAAGTAGAAAAGATTTCCCTGATTGGAAAAAACATACAGTTCTGCCGCGGATGTCTGGCGTGCCAGAAGTTAGGCAGATGTGTTATCCAAGATGATGTAGATGCCATCATGCAGAAAGTACTGCATGCAGATGTCATCGTATGGGCTACTCCCATTTATTATTACGAAATGAGCGGACAGATGAAAGTGCTCATCGACCGTATGAATGCCTTGTATAATCTGGATTATCAGTTCCGCGACGTCTATATGCTGACCACAGCTGCTGAAGAAGAACCGGAAGTTCCCCAACGGGCAGAGGCTGGTCTCACAGGCTGGATCGATTGTTTCCCGAAGAGCCATTTGGCCGGTACATTGTTCTGTGGAGGCGTAGCCGATCCTCGCAGCATCAGCGGAAACCAGAAACTGGAAGAAGCCTACGAAATGGGACTTCATTGCTAAAAACGACATAACGAAGACAAGCAAGACCGAGAAGAATCGGAAACGTGCTTACTTCTCAACCAATAACAAACAAAAATACACAATAACTATGGAAACATTTTACGACGTAATAGCTGGCGATCAGCTCGTGCTGGTCGATTTCTTTGCAACCTGGTGCCAACCCTGCAAAATGATGCACCCCGTCCTGCAACAAGTCAAAGAGGTATTGGGCGACCGTATCCGTATCATCAAAATCGACGTAGATACACATGCCGCACTGTCCCAGCAGTATCAGATCCAGTCCGTCCCCACCCTCATGCTGTTCCGCAAAGGAGAAGCACTTTGGAGAACGAGCGGTGCAATGCCGAAGGCTGAACTGTTGTCCACCATCGATCCTTTTTTGCAATAACCCACATGTAAAGACGAAACGATAATGAACGAAGAAATTACCCTGCGCGATGTAGCCGACTATCTGGATCACATCGGCATTCAGTTTATGGCTACCATCGGACTCGACGGCAAGCCCAAGGTACGCCCTATGCAATACATGATTCTAGAAGACGATAAACTCTGGTTCTGTACCAACGCAAAGAAAGAAGTGTATGCCGAGCTTCAGGCAAATCCCGCTCTCGAACTTTGCGGATGCAAGCTGGAAAAGAACGAAATACAAACACCCTGGATCCGTTTCTCGGCCGAAGCAGTGTTTGAGGAGCGTCAGGATATCCGCGATGCCATCATCGAGAAGAGTGCCATCGTACACGAACTTTACAAAGATATGCGCACCAATCCCATCTTCAAGGTGTTTTACCTGAAGCACATCGACGGCTGGATGACCAATTTAGGCAACGTAAAAGGACTGGAGAAGAAAGCCGATTTTGCCAAACCCATCCATTTTCAGTTCTGAAAAAACTTCCTGTAAAGTATCCTTCCCGTCATTTTATCCGAGATTCCGAAAGATTTCCGATTATCCGTTTGAAGAACGCGGCAAAAGACTGTTTTCCAGAATCTCGGAATTCACGAAACATCGGTAAGCAACCGACTGTATCCCGTCAATAACTCCGGTTCCGGATGTCGATTGTCACATCCATATAGCTCCGCAGCCCCTCTATGTAATCGGCATAGAGCACTTCCACGTCCTGTCCCTTCAGCATGTGACACTTGCCGCACAGCTCACAGTTATGCAGGCATTTCCACTCATCGAGCACATACGCCCGACGCTCTTCTTTCGTCGATTGTTCTATGGAAGGAGGTATCATCATTTTCTTTTATACAATACAAAGATAGGAGTTCTGCCCTATTTGCAACTACATTCCCCCCTAAAAATATAAAGATCACTTCCTCAAATACCAATCAGTTATCACCTTTTTACATTTTCTCAAAGAAACATCATTACTCCCCCCAATCAACTTGTTTTCCCGTTTGAAAACATCCCACACCGGTTCAGAAAAGATCAAAAGTCACGAACAATTCATGCACCAATTCCCTGAGTTTTTCCACATGACCGAAAAGTCCTTCCAACCGATTTTCAATTCCAAAAAGAAGAAAATCCCGCATCAGAAATCAGAAAAATGAAGTATCTTGCATGCAAATTCGGAAGAACCATGCCAATCGAGTAAAACGATAGCTAGTCATTAAACAAAGCAACAACAAAAATGAAAAAAGAACCCATACACTCCTGCCCCGAACTGATTGATTACATTCGTGAAACCGGTTTCCTGCCCCTGCTCTCTATGGGTATCCCCGGCTGGTCGGCCGAAGAAGTCACCGACGAAGACTGCCAGTACACCCAACTGCCCGACGGAGGCTGGGAATGGCCGCTTTGGGAATGGAAAGGCGCCATCCTGCAAGAAAGTGGCTGTGCCTACGGCAAGTTCTTCAAGAGTAAAGCCGCATTCATCAGCCGTGAGTGGTGGCCCGACTTCTGCAATTACCGGCGAAGCATCTTCCCCTATCCGGAAGAAGGAAGCATTGAAGAAACAATTCTCGACGTTCTGAAAATGGAAGGTCATCTCATTACCCGAAAACTGCGTGCTGCCTGCGGATTCACGGGCCCGAAGATGCGCAGCCGTTTCGATGCCTATATCACCCGACTACAAATGGGCGGCTACATTGTAACAGAAGATTTTATCTACCCTCGCGATCGTCACGGACACGAATACGGCTGGGGATGGTCCCTGCTCACTACCCCCGAAGCCCTTTTCGGACGAGAAGCCTGTCATCCCGACCGTACTCCACAAGCGTCATACGAGCGGATGCTCGACCAGTTCCGAAAAATCCTACCCGACGAGTCCGAAAAAGTATATCAGTCTTTGCTGGGATAAAACTATAAAAAACGGCAATATTATTCCCTTTCGATATACCCCTCCTGATCATAGCCCCGATGATACTGATGAATACAGGCAACCAGCTCCTTCAGGCGCGAATCGGTTACCAGCATGTTTCCATATTTCTTAAGCTGATTGTTGTATCTTTCCCTGCTTCCCAATGCTATCCGATATTCATAATCCGCCGGAATCAGGAAAGAAGCTCTCTCCCCCAAATATGGATAGAACGATGTAAGATAAATATGGATGCCCGCCAAGTCGAGGTCGCCAAAATGAATATACCGGTTAGGAATACTTTGTAACCAGTCGAACAAGTCATTGCTCTGCTCCTGCGGATAGCGGGACACAAAAAGCAGCTTCACCCCATCGGGTACAACCGAACTGAAAAGCTTTTTCTGAGCCGATACATACCTGAAGTTTTCAGGATTCTCAATACCTACTATCACCACATCTTCCGGAATCACAAAGTTCCAATAATCGTAGATAAAATCAAAAGCCCCCTCCAGCGGTAAAATCGTTTTAGGACACCCGTTTACTGTTGCTGGTATCGGCTGATAACTATTCACCAGAAAGCCAAAAAAGGTACGCTTTTCCTTGGTTTTTGAATTACCCGTCACAGCAACCTGAACCGACCGGTCCGGATTATCCGACAACAACAGCTCACGATACTGTTCCAGATTCCGGATATCGTATTTGTTGGACAAATACTCACGAAAAGCCTGCCCGTCTATTGCCCGCACACGCTTCCTGCTACCGTTCGACACAATCAGGAGTACTCCATCCGCCACCATCTGCTCTATCCAGTCCCCTTTCAGGCTACTTGCCGGCAACGCTTCCCCACCCGCCAGACAAATAAATTTATCCATAAGTGCTACAGTCTTTTTCATTTATCCATCCGATTTATTTTCTGAAACAAAGATATTCACGACAGCCAAATTTACAGAAAATATCAATCACACATACATTCCACCATTTTTTATATAACTTTGTCCTCGTAACAAATCACATAAAAACGCTACCACTATGATAAAGATATATGGAATGCAGACATGTCCCGATTGCACATACGTAGAAGAACAAGTCAAAGGAAACAGCCGTTACGAAATCATCGACATCGGCCAGCATGTAAGAAATCTCAAGGAATTTCTGAAACTCCGCGACCATAACCCTGTTTTCGACGCAGCAAAGAAAAGCGGAGCTGCCGGCATCCCCTGCTTCGTACTGGAAGACGGCACAGTAACCCTTACCCCCGAAGACGCCGGACTACAGTCACGCCCGGTCAGCGAAGGAGCTACATGTAACATCGACGGAAGCGGTTGTTGAAGAAACTCTTACCCCTCTAACCTCATGCACATCATTCTGGCCATCGATTCATTCAAAGGCTGCCTCACTTCCGAAGAGGTAGAAGCTATCTTCGCCCAGGCACTGACCGCCCGTGGAGCAACGGTCCGTTCACTTCCCATGTCCGACGGAGGCGAAGGCATGCTCGAAGCCTTTATCTCGGCCCTGCACGGACAAATCGTTCCAGCCGAAGTACACGACCCGCTGATGCGTCCCCTCCTCGCGAGTTACGGCATTGCCCCCGATGGAACAGCCGTCATCGAAACAGCCAAAGCCTGCGGACTGACGCTGATGACTCCCGAAGAGCGCAATCCGCTGATAGCAACTACATACGGTGTAGGCGAACTCATAGCCCACGCCCTGCGCCGGGGATGCAAACGATTCATTATCGGACTGGGAGGCAGCGGAACCAGCGATGCCGGAAAAGGTATGCTTCAAGCACTAACCGACAGCTTCGCTCCCCACGGCACCATACACGACGTGCTGTCCCGTGAAACGGCCGGATGCCAGTTCACGCTGGCCAGCGATGTACGCAATCCCCTCTGCGGCAGAGAAGGATCCGCCTTTATCTTCGCTCCCCAAAAAGGAGCCACCCCCCAGATGGTAGAAGAACTGGACCGCCGCGCCCGACAATTTGCCGACAGCTCTGCCCGCCTCATGGGAAAAGACGCTTCCACGCAACCCGGTGCCGGAGCTGCCGGAGGTTTAGGCTACGCTTTCATGCAATATTTCAACGCCACGGCAGAATCGGGAGCCGACTTACTGCTCGACCTGACCGCATTCGACGAACAGTTGGAGCAAGCCGATCTCGTCATCACCGGAGAAGGACATGCCGACCGCCAGACACTGATGGGAAAACTTCCCGAACGCATTCTGCAACGAGCACGAAAGCATCACGTTCCGGTATGGCTGGTAGCAGGGCAGACAGATGATGCCGAAGAACTGATCGCAGCCGGATTTAGCCGGATAGACAAGCTTACCCCCGAAGGCATGAAGCTTCAGGAAGCCATCAAACCAGAAACTACCCGACAAAACATCTTTCGCTGGATTGACCGGCATTTCTAAAAAATCCCCAAATGTAGCAGGATTCTTTTTCCTCCTTGCCGATTTTATGTACCTTTATACCATTATGAAAACAACACATTTACTTTACCCATCCTTTCTTCTGGCAGCGACACCCTTTGCAGCTTTCCCCCAGGCCACGCCCTCACGGCCCAACCTGGTGTTCATCATGGCCGACCAGTTCCGCGGCGACGCATTAGGATGCATGCAGAAAGAACCTGTACAGACTCCCAACCTCGACACACTTGTTCGAGAGGGCATCCTCTTTACCCAGGCTGTCAGCAGCTATCCGGTATCTTCTCCTGCACGTGCCATGCTCATGACAGGCATGTACCCCACAGCCAACGGAGTAACCGGCAACTGCAATTCACAAAACACACCTTATGGCGTAGAACTCTCTTCCGAGGCTGTCTGCTGGAGTGACATCCTGAAACAAGCAGGCTATGCTACAGCCTACATCGGCAAATGGCACCTCGACGCTCCCCGGCCTCCTTACGTCGACACATACAACAATCGCGGAGCAGTAGCCTGGAACGAATGGTGCAGCCCTGAACGCCGTCACGGTTTCGAGCAGTGGACTGCCTACGGCACCTACGACAACCACTTGAAGCCGATGTACTGGAACACAGAAGCATCCAGAGAAGATTTTTATTACGTCGACCAGTGGGGACCATCCTACGAAGCCGATCGCGCCATCGACTTTATCCGAACAGAAAGCAAACAATCCGACCATCCGTTTGCCCTGGTCGTATCCATGAATCCGCCCCATACCGGCTACGAACTGGTACCCGATTCATTCAAACAGCGGTATGCCCACCTCGACGTAGAAGCACTGGCAGCCCAGAAGCCCTATATTCCCCCCAAAGGAACACCCGAAGGCGACTACTTCCGGAAACATATCCGCGACTATTACGCCTGCATCACCGGAGTAGATGAAAACGTCGGGCGCATCATCCGCACCCTGAAAGACTGCGGAATATACCATAACACCCTTATCGTATTTACTTCCGATCATGGCGTATGCATGGGAGGACACAACATAGAAGGCAAGAATACCTTTTACGAAGAAGCCATGCGCATCCCGATGATATGCCGCTGGCCGGACAAGCTACATCCCCAGCAAAGCGACCTTCCCGTTGCTTTTGCCGACCTCTGCCCCACCATGCTCTCACTGATGGGAATGAAAGACCAAATACCCTCTACCGTACAGGTCCACGACTGGAGCAGCAACCTCCTGCAACAAAAAATTCAAACGCCCGAAGGTGCATTCCAGCCCTATTACTACTGCGTCCCCTCCGACCCGACATCCGGCAGACGAGGCATCCGAACCTCCCGATATACCTATGTCGTAGAAATTGAAAAAGGGAAAAAGACACAGACCTGGCTGTACGACCGGACAAACGATCCCAGTCAGCTGCACAACCTTGCAGCCAACCACCCCGAGCTTTGCGATTCACTCAACCAGCAACTCGCATCATGGCTCGAACAGACACACGATTCATTCAGTACTTACTTAAAACCATAGACATGAAAAAGAACCTGCTTACACTCCTCATCCTTCTGCTTACCAGTGGCATGGTCTATGCCCATCGCACAGAAGTCCAGACACCCAGACCTGCTCCCCGCCAGATAAAATGGCACGAAGCCGAAATGGGAGTAGTATTCCATTACGACCTGCACGTATTCGACGGACAAGTATATGGTCAGGGCAACAACCGCATCAACCCGATAGAAGACTACAACATCTTCCACCCCGACAAACTAGATACCGACCAGTGGATACAAGCAGCCAAAGCTGCCGGTGCCAAGTTCGCTGTTCTGACCGCCACCCACGAAACAGGCTTCGGACTCTGGCAAAGCGACGTCAACCCCTATTGCCTGAAGGCCGTCAAATGGCGTGACGGGAAAGGCGACATCGTACGCGATTTCGTAAACTCCTGCCGCAAGTACGGCATCCAACCCGGCATCTACGTCGGCATCCGTTGGAACTCCCTCCTGGGTATCCATAACTTCAAGGCCGAAGGCGGCGGAGAGTTTGCCCGCAACCGTCAGGCATGGTACAAACGCCTGTGCGAAAAGATGGTTACCGAACTCTGTACCCGCTACGGAGACTTATTCATGATCTGGTTCGACGGAGGTGCCGACGATCCGAAAGGACTGGGCCCCGACGTGGAACCCATCATCAACCAGTACCAGCCCGACTGCCTGTTCTACCATAACGTCAACCGTGCCGACCTGCGCTGGGGTGGTTCAGAAAGCGGAACCGTAGGCTATCCCTGCTGGTCGAGCTTCCCCTATCCATACAGCCACAGCAACGCAACCGACGGCGTAACCGACCACAACCAACTGCTTGCCCACGGCGATCCCAACGGAAAATACTGGGTACCCGCCATGGCCGACAGCCCGCTACGTGGCTACAACGGACGACATGAATGGTTCTGGGAACCGGGCGATGACGACAAAGCCGTCTACCCGCTGGAAAACCTGATGGATATGTACGAAAAATCTGTCGGACGCAATGCTACCCTGATCATAGGACTAACTCCCAATCCCGACGGACTGATACCCGACGGCGATGTCGCCCGACTGAAAGAATGGGGAAACGAAATTAAACGACGCTTCGGCAGCCCGCTGGCACAGACCGCTGGTGAAGGCAAGAAAAAGCTGTCGCTCACTCTCAAGGAAGCTCAGCGCGTAAACTACTACCAGATTCAGGAAGACATTACTCAGGGCGAACGCATCCGCTCCTACCGAATAGAAGCTTCAATCGACGGAAAATGGACAACCGTTGCAAAAGGTACTTCCGTAGGGCACAAACGCATCGAAGCCTTTCCTACCGTCGAAGCCAAGTCATTCCGTCTGATTGTAGAAGAATGCACGGCAGCCCCCATTATCCGTGACTTCAGCATTTATGCTGTCAGTCCGTTGACAGCAGACAATAATCCTGCAAAATAAATATTCACCTTATGTTTCCTTTGTCCTTTATGGTTGGGGACAAAGGAAACATTACCCAAGGGAAACCCATATTATTTCTTGCATTCCAACTGCACAAGCGAAGAGATGATTTCCTTATCATTGTAACTCTGTTTTGACGGAATTACCCCTCTTACCCCACCTTTCGGATTAGGCACATCTCCTTTATAACGAGGAATCAGGTGCATGTGTACATGAAAGACTGATTGCCCCGCTGCTTCATTCACATTGATGCCGATATTATATCCATCCGGATGATAACGCTCATCCACTTTTTGTTTCACATATTGAAGCATTACGTTCATTGCCTCCCGTTCATGATTAGTCAAATCAAAATAAGAAGCTACATGACGTTTAGGAATAATCAACGCATGGCCAGGTGATACTGGATAACCGTCATAGAACGCTACACAAGTAGCTGTCTCACAAATAGTTTCTACCTTACGAGATAAGCGGCAGAAAGGACAGGTTTCTCCTTCTTTCCGAGGCAACTTATTGAAATGATGATACTCATAAAGTTCATAGCTGGTATTACGTTCCAAACTCTGAAACGGCAAACGCACATTACATTGATATGTATACTGACGATAGATGGCATGTAATCTGAATCCTTCATCGGTCAAATCACGACGTACAGCAAAAAAGGCTGTTCCCTTAGGAGAAAGAAGATTGGTTACATTCATCATTACTTCTGCCTGTGCATAGGGTTCTAATACATTCAAGACATAATTACACAAAATAGTATCAAACTTTCCAACTGGATATTCAGGCCGATAATAATAATCATATCCCGTATATTATACCCTTGACGTTTCAATTCATCCGTATCGAATCCATAGCCACAACCGAAATCTAAAATACGTCCCTTCAGTAAATTGTGTTGAAGTAAATAACGGGTAGGTACAGAAAGATTTGTGCGCTTAATAGCAGTCAGGTAAGAATGATTTATTTTTTCTGGTTCCATAATATTTAGTAATACTTATAGTATGCCGTACTCCTATTATGAATAAAATTTACATTACATATGCCCCATTATGAGAACGTTCCGTTTGAAATTCCAAGTTCGTGGGAGTGGACAACACTAGGAGAAGTATTCACTTTACAAGCAGGCAAGAATATAACAGCAAAAGATATTTCTGATAAAGAAGATTCTGAGCATAGGTTTCCTTGCTATGGAGGCAATGGCCTTAGAGGTTATGTTTGTAGTTACAATAGAAATGGACGTTTCCCTTTAATTGGCAGGCAAGGTGCATTATGCGGAAATATCAATTTTGCAGAGGGTTTGTTTTATGCGACAGAGCATGCTGTCGTTGTTGAAACTTATTGCAAAACAGATGTAGAATGGGCCGTGCATACTCTTATACATTTGAATCTTAATCAATATGCAACATCAACAGCTCAACCCGGATTGTCTGTTAGTACAATCAATGAAGTCTTAATCCCACTCCCTCCGATTGAGGAGCAAAGAAGAATCGTTCGCTGTTTAAATAAATGGGCTACCCTAATTAACCAAATAGAGCAAGGGAAAGTGAATTTACAAGCTATCATTAAACAGGCAAAGTCTAAAATCCTTGACCTTGCAATACATGGTAAACTCGTAATACAAGATCCAAATGACGAACCTGCTTCGAAATTGCTCAAACGTATAAATCCTGACTTCACACCTTGTGATAACGGACATTATACGCAGTTACCTTTTGAAGTACCTCAAAATTGGAGTTGGACAACACTTGGAAAAATTGGCAAATGGCAGTCGGGTAGTACACCAAATAGGCTGAATAAGGATTATTATAATGGGAATATTCCTTGGCTAAAAACAGGAGATTTAAATGATGGATATATTACCCATATTCCCGAATATATAACAGAAAAAGCTTTGAATGAAACTTCTGTGAAACTAAATCCTACTGGTAGTGTGTTAATTGCTATGTATGGAGCGACAATAGGAAAGATTGGAATATTAACATTTCCTGCTACAACAAATCAAGCCTGTTGTGCTTGTGAAGTCTTTAATGGGATAGACAGAGAGTTTATATTTCTCTTTTTATTATCCCATAGGGAAGAGTTTATAAAAATGGGAGGTGGTGGAGCACAGCCAACTATATCCAAAGAAAAAATAATAAACACCTATATTCCTTTGCCGCCATTTACGGAACAAAAAAGAATTATAAATGCGGTTAATAAGATATTTGCATCAAGATGTTTAAACATAATATTTATAGCTTCTACAATCTTCTTCTGTTGATTATAAGGAGGTATAGGTACTTCTATTGCCTTGAATAGTTTTTTGTTAAGATGCGGAATTGCAGAACCTACCTTATTCTCTCGTAGGGTCTTGCGATGCAAGCTTATTACTTGTAAGACATAATCAGCATTCATTTCATCTGTTATAGATAGCTGCTTAAATGTGCTACCTTGATAGCCATCTATTGGAGTTCTGAATACTTCTCCCGAATTTTCGCCATCAACCAATATCAAAAGAGAATTTGCCGGAATGTATTTGCCTGCCATTAACTTCTTAGCATCACGCTCACCGCGCAAATATTTAACATCAAGATTAATTCTTTCAATGCCACTTTGCTTTTCTCCATCAATTAAATTGCATAAGGTTTGCATAGATACAATTTGCCATCCTTCGGGTAACTGCGTATAATGTCCGATACGTTCTGCTATATTGTTACTGTATTCATTATAAATCAATATAATATGGTAACAAAATTCAAAAATTATTTGGCAAAAACTAATCTTGCCAAGAACACCGTCACCTCTTATGTGTGGACGGTGCAGTATTTCTTCAACCATTATGGAGAAGTGAATAAAAAGAACCTTTTGGCATACAAGGGGTATTTGGTAGAGAACTTCAAACCGCAGACAGTGAACCTGAGATTGCAAGGTATCAATAAGTTCTTGGAGTTTACGAAACAAGAAAAACTAAAAGTAAAGTTCGTAAAGGTGCAACAAAAGAACTTCTTGGAAAATGTAATCAGCGATGCCGATTATAAATTTCTCAAAGCACGGCTTAAAGCAGATGGATACGAAGAGTGGTATTTCATCGTGTGGTTCATGGCTGCGACTGGATCACGTGTTAGTGAGTTGCTCCACATTAAAGCGGAACACATCAAAGTGGGCTATCTTGATTTGTATAGTAAAGGCGGAAAGATTCGACGACTATACATCCCCAAGAATTTACGGACAGAAGCAGAAAAATGGTTGAAAAGTCAAGGCTTGACATCAGGCTATATCTTCCTGAACCGTTTCGGACAGCGTATTACTACTCGTGGAATCGCTTCCCAACTCAAGCATTTTGCCGAAAAATACGGAATGAATAAGGAGGTGGTTTATCCTCATTCATTCCGTCATCGTTTTGCCAAGAACTTCCTTGACCGCTTTAACGACCTTGCTTTACTTGCCGACCTCATGGGGCATGAAAGCATAGAAACCACTCGTATCTATCTTCGTAGAACTGCCAGCGAACAGCAGAAGATTGTGGACAAGGTTGTAAATTGGTAAGTCCATCTCCTTAGAGGCTAGCCCTACGCCTCTAAGGAATTTTCTATATAGTCAAGTTGCTCAAATAATTTTTCAATTTTTGCGACTATGCGTTGCTGTTCTGCAAGGGGAGGAACCGGAAATATCGTATCTGCAACTTTATCGGAATTTAGATTTGTAACGACTCCACCACTTGCAACATTAGTAAATTGTTCGAAAGCAAAAGAAGATGAAAGTAGATGGTACAAGAAGTCTGATGTATACACTTCTCCAATTGGAGAGATAACCAACCAACCATCATGTATACAACCATCCACATTTAATATATATGGTCGACCAAAGCTCATTGAATTTGTCAAAAGAAAATCTCCTTTATGGACAAATCTTGATTTTTTCATACCTTCAGGACGGATTTTTTCTTTTACTGAGTCAATATACTTTCCTTCCCTTGTTGTGTCGCCAATCTTAATCCAGTTGATTCCATTTTTATCATCGGTTAGGTAATCTTTTATTGGTCGAGGAGAACCACCTCTGGCTATATTGTTTATATCTCCCAACCTACTCCAACACCATGAGTTTGGTATCTCAAACGGTCTCTTCCCATACTGTCCGTTATCACAAGTGATTTCTGCCTTCGGATTGATACGCTTTAGCAACTCAGAAGCGGGTTCTTCATTTAGGTCTTGCTGTACAAGTTTACCATGAATAGCGAGATCAAGAATTTTATTCTTTGCCTGTTTTATGATAGCCTGTAGGTCATATTTGTTTTCTTCTACTTTGTCTATCAAAGTAAACAAATGTTCCATTTCTATAATGATACGCTGTTGCTCTGAGAATGGAGGAAGTGGTATTTGTAAAGATAACAATAACTCTCGTTTCAATCCAGGTATTAATCCATTGGCTTTTGATATTATATCTTCTATGTTATGCTTTACAACGGCTTTTATGTATTTAATATTGATATAATTTGTATATGCCCTTACCGCTTGTATCTGACGAGCTATATGAGCTGTGCCAATATTGTTAATAGCCATCTTTCCAACACCAGCACCTTTACATACTACGAGTAAATCGTTTATATATGAAAAAACTGAGGGGAATTCTGTCCATCTATTTATAACTAGTTGTTCATTTTCAATATTGCTGGCTCCAATAATATAAGGAACACCTGAAACATTATTATTATATTTTTCTGGTGGAAAATCTTGCCCAGAAACAAGTTCTAAAATTTCCTCTACAGTCGTCCAAATCCAATTATCCGGCACATTAAATGGCACGTTCTCATAATGGGGCGTATCGGAAGTTTTAGTTGTTTTTTTACTACGCTTTATTTTTCCCTCTTTTATTAAACGTTCTTTCTCTGCTTTAATGCGTTCAAGTAATACGGATGCAGGTTCGTCATTCGGATCTTGAGGAACAAGTTTACCACGAATGGCGAGATCTAGTATTTTTTGACGTAATTTCTTTGTATCCATTTGGGTTAGTCTTTGTTTAAGAATAGATTGCAAAACTCATTCAGTTGCTGCTGCATGCGTTCCTGTGGAATGAGAATACGCTTGTATTCAGCAATCATCGTAGGACTCATGCTTCGGCTCATAGCGTACTCTACTACTACCCGGTCTGCTTCTGGACAGAGAATAATACCGATAGACGGATTCTCGTTAGAACGTTTTACATCTCGGTCAAGTACTTCCAAATAAAATTCCAGCTGTCCAAGGTCGCGAGGATGAAACTTTGTCTTTTTCAATTCCACAGCAACTAATGCCTGTAAACCACGATGAAAGAACAATAGATCAGCCTTGAATGTAGATGTTCCAATATTAAGACGGTATTCCTGATCCATGAATATAAAGTCCTTTCCCAGTTCAAGAATAAACTGTTTCATGTGTTCTACTAGGCCATTTCTAAGTTTTGATTCGCTATGCTTCTTAGGCAGATTCAGAAAATCTACAAATAGAGTATCTTTGAACATAATTGGTGCATTAGGATATGTTTCAAGCAATCCTTTTGACATATTGTCCTTATTCCCTAATAACCCTGCATAAGTCTGATTAGAAATACAACGCTGAAGTTCTCGTTTTACTAAATGCTCTTTATTGGCATAGAGTATATAGAACATTCGCTCTTCACTGCTTTTACATCGACATAATATTTCTATATGATTAGTCAAAGTAGTTAATTCCAATATTTTAGGCATTGGTATAGATATTGGGTATATTAATTGTGCAGTTTTCGACTGCACAATTACAGGTACCTCCTGTTCATACTCGCCAGCTACAATTTGTGCAGTTTTTGGCTGCACAAATTCTGCATCCAAATATTTTCTTATTGTCGCTATGAATGTTTCCGATGAATACTCATCATAAAACATTACCATATTGTAAATATTTCTCTTGCTATACCCTTTTAGTTCAGGGCGTTGTGAACGTATATATTCAGACAATTGCGAAACGACCTTACTTCCCCATTCTTCGCTCTTCAGTTTAGCAGATACATATCCACCTACATGCCATGCTGTGAGTAGTAACTCTTCATTGACGGCTCTTGAAGCATTAGTTTTATGTTGGAGAATAATATTTATGATTTCTCCGAATTGCTGTTCTATTGATATTGCGATGTCGTTATTCTTCATACGCTTAATCTTCATTTATGTTTGCAAGCAGCTTCTCAAGTTCT